>Ga0210394_10000409_pt1 | contig 93488 bp, 78 predicted proteins | sample IncBWC12MmetaG_FD_160121 | JGI IMG/M metagenome (GOLD analysis project Ga0210394, IMG submission 160121) | Forest soil microbial communities from Barre Woods Harvard Forest LTER site, Petersham, Massachusetts, United States - Inc-BW-C-12-M | ecosystem: Environmental > Terrestrial > Soil >...
CAGAACCTCGGCTACTCGGTTTCCCTGACCCAAACCGCATAGACCGACTCAACACCTGAGCCAAGCGTCAATCCGAGAGGCGCTCGTTGCTCGTTTCACGTTCAAACTTGAACGTACAATCCATGTGTGCCCTCGCTTCCCTCCACCCAAACCGATCTTCAGAGCAGGGGGGCGTTGGAGCTTGCCGAACAGTGGACTGGTTCATGAACGGGCGTGGGAAACTCATGAAAACAATTAACTTCAGCGCGAGAACGGCCCCCTCATCCGCCTGTCGGCACCTTCTCCCCCGCAAGAAGCCGCGTGGGAGAAGGGCTCTCGACGGGGTACAGGATACCGACGATTTAATTGAGTGAGAGTGTGGGAAATGCGGTTTGGACAGGGCGCCGTCGTCCTCACTCTCCGACTCCCAACCCCCGACTCCCGACTCCCGCGAGGCTGGAAGGCTCACGTTATCTTTCTGAGAAACACATGCGCGGCGGCGCGTCCGCCGGCGGTGTGCTTCACGCACTCGTAGCCGAGCTCTCGCAGGTCGATGCCGTCGAGCAGTTTCTCGCCGCGGCCGAGGAGAACGGGCGAGATGGCGAGGTGCAGGTCGTCGATCAGCCCCGCCTGCAGGTACTGCCGGATCGTCGATACGCCTCCGCCCAGCCGGATGTCCTTGCCTTGCGCCGCGTCACGGGCCTGCTGCAATGCCGATTCAATCCCGTCGGTGACGAAATGGAACTCCGTGCCGCCCTTCATGGCGATCGTTGCGCGCGGATGGTGGGTCAGAACGAACGCCGGCACGTGATACGGAGGCTCATCACCCCACCACCCTTTCCACTCCTCATCGGGCCAGGGACCGCGAACCGGTCCGAACATGTTTCGACCGAGGATCCAGGCGCCGATGTTGTCGAAACTCTGCACGGCGAAATCGTCGTCGACTCCCGATTCCCCTTCGCCGCCGCCGTACATGCGTTGAAACGTCCGCGTGTGGAAGAACCAGTCGAACAACTCCGGCCCGTGCACGCCGAGGGGATTCTGAAGATCCTGATCCGGCCCGGCGCCAAAACCGTCGATGGACATCGAGAAGCTGAGAACCCGTAGTCGTGACATGAATGGATGAAACCTCACCCCTGAGAATCACCAGCTCGATAGTTTCTCTTCGATGTATGCGCAAGAACGCAGGCGAGAATGGTGGCCAGGGCACCAAAGGACAGGTATAACAAGACCGCCAGGCCCCTTTGCCGGAGACTGATCGCGGCAACGGTCATCAGGCCGATACTCAGAACCGCACAACTGCCGCTTACCAGTGCGATGGCCGGATCGTGGTCGCTCTCTTTGGACAATAAGAACAATGAGCCGCTGAATGCAAACAGGAGCGCGGTAAGAATCTGCCCGCTCACGCGGAGTGCCGGATAGTGCGGTTGACTGAGCAGATTGTTTGCGAGGTATGCCTCCCAGGCAAGATCGACACCGTTGGCGCCGACTCGAAGCTCCTCGTATTGTCGTGACCAACCCCCGAGAGTGACCAGAAAGCTCTGGTTTGCCATGATGCGGAGGTCGACTATCGCGGCCGCGATGACGGCAGCCCAGACGATCAACGCCGCGAATGGGGTCTTCTCGATGAAAGCAGCGCCGCGGCCGAAGGCGCCCTGCAACAGCCCATAAAGAATCCCTCCGACCAACGCGAACTTCAACGTGAAAAGGAGGTGTTCGTGCTCGATGCGGTGGCCGATCTCGGCGACGACGTTATCGTGCTCTTTGTCGAGAAACTCTCTCGCGTCGGCATCGAGCGTGTTCCACGCCGCGACCGTGGGATCAGGAATGCGCATCCGCGATTCCTTGCGGTCTCCTGCACCGAGCACGCCCAGGACGTCGACGGACAGCAGGACGACAAGGATGGCGAGAGCGCCGAACGCAGCTTTCTGCAGGGCAAACCGGCGATCGGTACGCGATTCCATTTTCAGAGTATTGCGTCGTCGCTCGCCGGGGTCAAGGAGTCCACGCGTCCGCGGGCTAACCTTGCTGGCCTACCCGAGGGAACGAATCCGCAGATGACGCAGATGTACGCAGATAAAAGCTGTCCATCGGTTCTCCATCCGGCGGCGATACTCCAAAACCGGCGATCGGCCGCCTGCGGCAGGATGCCGTCCGCATCCCCCGAGCGCCTCTTTCGGACGGGCGGAAGTGTAACGCTTGCAGCAACATGCCGGGCACATGTCCACCGGAATGTGGAACGTTGCGACACGGAAGTGGAGCGTTGGGACGCGGGGGCGGAACGCTGGGACACGGAGGTGGAACGTTGGGACACGGAGGTGGAACGTTGGGACACGGAGGGTGGAACGCTGGGCCGCGGCGGTGGAACGTTGGGACACGGAGGGTGGAACGCTGGGCCGCGGCGGTGGAACGCCGGGACATGGAGAGTGGAACGTTGGGACACGGAGGCGGAACGCTGGGACATGGAGAGTGGAACGTTGGGACGCGGGCGCGGAACATCGGGACACGGATAGCGGAACGTTGCTCCGCGGAGGGGCATACGTTGGGTTTGGTGGCATGACATGAGTGTTCCTAGAGAAGACTACGTCCGATCGAGGTCGACGACGGTTGCCTGCCTTAGTTTAGTTACGGCCGCATTCGCTCTCCTGTAGCTGGATGCCGCGAGGCGTGTCACTCCTCAAGACTCGGTTGCGCGCCCATTCGATATGAGAGAATCCCGCGGCGCCGGCAAATGATGATGGCGAGAGCGAGAGCTTTCGCCTCGGTTTCTCCGCGCACGTTCAGGAGGGTGATATGTCCAGACCGCGCGGATTGATTCTTTTCGTTCTCGCTCTTTCGCTCGCGATCCCGATGGATCTCGCTGCGCAGCGGCGCCGGCCGTCCAAGCCGGTCGGGGTGGAGACAATCACCATCCTCCAGACGACGGATCTGCACGATCACGCGAACGGGGCGGGTCACGTGGGACTGGACGTCGATCCCGTGACGGCCACGAGCACGACGGGCGCGTATTCACGCATCGCCTCCTACATCGGCTTTGTGCGCGCCACGGCCGGCCATCCCGTCATCCTGGTCGATTCCGGCGACTGGACGATGGGAACGCTCTACGATCTGACGCTGGCCAGCCGTCCGCTGGCGCTCTATTTCCTCACCGCGATGAAGTACGACGCGGTCACGCTCGGGAATCACGAGTTCGACTACACGCCACGCGGTCTGGCCGGCATGCTGGCGGCCGCGAAGAGCTCGTTCAACTTCCAGACGCCGATCGTGGCGTCGAACATGAGCCTCGGCGGCAACACCGATCTCGCGCCGTTCTACGGGAGCGGGAAGGCCATCCAGCCTGCGTATGTCGAGACACTTCCGAACGGGATGAAGATCGGCTTCATCGGCCTGATGGGCGAGGCGGCGGCAATCGATGCGCCGGCGTCGGCGCCAGTGGCATTCACTCCCCTCTCTTCGAGCTACGCGGCGATTCAGGCGATGGTGGACGATCTCCGGAATAACCAGGGCGCGCAGATCGTGATCGCGCTCTCTCATTCCGGGACCGATTCCAGCGGCAACTCCGGCGAAGACGTCGCTCTGGCAGGGCGCGTTCACGGAATCGACGTCCTGGCCTCGGGGCACACGCACACGCCGCTCTCGACAGCGCACGCGGTCACGAACGGAACCTGGACCACGCAACTGATCGACGCCGGCGCCTTCGGAACGAATGTAGCCCGCCTCGATCTGCGCATTCAAAGGACGGCCACGGGGACAGTGACGGGGACGACTTTCGCCAACTTCAACAACGTCTCGATGACGGACGCGAGTCTGGCCGCGATGCGCGCCGGGCTGAAAGCCGATCCTGGCATGACCGGTCTCGTCTCGGCTACCGACCAGCAGCTCAACAGTACGCTCGCGCCTCTGCTGTTGCAGTTCTTTACCGACTTCCGCGCCACGAGCCTGGGAAAGGGAATCTATCATCCCGTCGGCGTGGCCGCGCAGGACATGGTGCCAAACGACATCAATCCAGTCCTCTCACCCAACGGCCTCGGCAACCTCGCCGCTGACTCGGTGCGCAATGTTCCGAACGCACTGATCGCGCAGACGCTGGAGGCAGTGGGAGGGAACCCCGCCAACCTGCCAGGCTACGACTTCACGCCGTATCAGCTCGGCGTCGTCGGCACCGGCGTGATCCGCGCCACGTTGCCAGCGAACGTGCCGCTGACGTTTGCCGATCTCTACAGCACCCTGCCGCTCGGGATCTCGCCGGATTCGACACAGTTGCTTCCGGTCGGGTATCCACTGATATCAACCTATCTCGATCCGGCAGACGTGAAGAAGATCGCGGCACTCCAGCTCGTCGGTCAGAGCAACCTGGTCTCGTCCTCTTACTATCTCAACATATCGGGCATCCAATACACGCTGAACGCGCCGGCGGCGTACACCTACTTCAAGTACGCAACAGCCGCGGCGGTGCTCAACATTGCGAACGCGAAGGCGGCCGGCGGTTCCGCCGCGGCGGGACAGGCAGTCGGCGCGCTGTTCAACATGGGCTACGACCAGGGCGCGGGACTTCTGGCACTGAGCAAGGCTGGGAACCGATACGCCACGGCGATGGTGACGCTCAACGACGCCAGTCCCGATGCCACGCAGTCCGCTGCAGACCTCAAGGCGCTCGCGGAAGTCGGATACGCGGCGATCTATGGCACCGCCTCGGTCAGCGCTCTGGTGGCCTCGAAGGCGGTGGCCGCGATCGATACCGTCTCGGGATTCGTGCCCATCGACATTCGGAACACCGGAACGGCGACGGCGCTGAGCGCGACGACGCGGGTCCGCGGCGCGGTCGACCTGTACGCGCTTCTCCTGCTCAACGCCGTCGAAGCGCAATATGGAATCAAGATCACGCCGTATCAGTCAGCGACCGGCTCGACCGTTCTGTCGGGGAGCAATCTAACGGCCGTGCTGGCGAACCGCATCAACGCGACGCCGGCCTCTCCGACGATCACGGAGCTGAAGGAATGGATGGCGTTGCTGTCGAACGTCGGCACCGTGTTGGGCGGCTCCATCGGTACTGAGTACGCCTCGACGCCGATCTTCACGCAGTTCCCGGCTGCCGGCAGCGCGGTGCAAACCCGCAATGCAAGCTACCCGCTCTCGTCGATCGGCCAGCTCGTCGGAACGCTGTCTTCGTTGCAGCAGGCCCCGTAAGCTCAGCTCTTCCGAACCCTGTAGCCGAGGCGTTCTAGTTCGGCTGCGAGACGCGCGACGTGATCGCCCTGGATCACGATCTCGCCGTCTCCCGCCGTGCCGCCGGCACCGCATCGCTTCTTGAGCGATGCGGCCAGCTCCGACAGCGATTCAGACTTCAGTTGGAATCCGCTGGCGATCGTCACGCTCTTCCCCGCGCGGCGCTTGCGGTCGATGACCACGCGAATGGTCTGTTTCGACGGATCCTGATCCGTCTGCGCCTCGCTCACGCCCTCCTGGCGCAACCGCTTCGCGGCTTCGGGATCGCTGGTCCAGACGAGGCGGGATTTCATCGGCGGGGTGATTGTGGCGCAACATCCCCATCGACGAGTGGGTCAACAACGATCTATTTGCAGCAAAGGCTCAGCGCCGGCTGGAGCGGCTCCGTTGCGACGGCGGATTCGGCGCCCGAACAGAGGGCGTGACCACGCGGACCTCGTTCGAGGCTGCGCTCGCCCCACTCTTCGACGACGTCACCGAGTTGGGCGCAGCGTCGCAACCATCCACACAACCCAGATTCGAGTTTATGCCGACGGTGGTGGTAACTCCCGCCACGATCTGGACAACGGTGGGGCCCATGTCGGCAGTGAGCGACCAGGAGTGCGGGCCGGGGGTGAGCGGGATGTTGATCGAGCCGAAAAGAGGGAAGGAGTACTGAACTCCGTCGACAAGCACCGTAACCGGGGGAGAGGACGTGGTGCAATTGCAGCCCGAGTCGGTGAAACGGAGAATCCCCATCATTTCTTCGGGGGCCGTGGGAGAGGAGTGACCGCCACAGCCCGCAATGAGAAGGCCCGTTGACAGGAGAATCGCGGAAGCGAGGGTTCTGCAGCTCACTCGATAAAATTTACGGCGTTACGTTCCGGCTTTCTGTGAAGGCCGTCACATTCGCCTAACGGACCGGTGACGCTGGCAGTCCGGGGCGAGTCGCCTTCGTCTCCTGGCTCAATTTCGCATATTCCGCTCGTGCCGACTGAAAAATGGGGAGATCGGCATCGGCGGCTTTCCAGGTGTCGAGAAAGTCCTGGTAGGCCTTGAGTGCATGAGATCGATCGCCGGCTTGCGCCGTCGCACGCGCCAGACCGAGTTGCGCGAGCGGATAAAGAATCGACAGTGGCGCCTCGCCGGCATGGGAGAGGATTTGCCGGAATTCGACCCCGGCCTCCGAGGCCCTGTTGAGCTTCAGGTCAGCCTGCCCCCGAAGATAGTGCGTCCAGAACTCCGCGGCGGGCTCGTAGGTGCGTGTCGCGTCCAACGACCCGATCGCCTTCCCCGCGTTTCCATCGGTCAGTTCCGCCGAGGCGCGAATCGTGGGCACCCAGAGTCCGTTGAGGAGCGTGTCGCCCGGACGCTGTTGCGCCGCCTCGGCGAGCAATGACTGCGCCCCGCGGTCGCCGCAGAGAGCCTGGCTCAGCGCGATGCGCTCCCGTGTCACTTGGTTCTGATCGATTGCCAGCGACTGCTCAGCGTAGATATGCGTTTGATCGCACTTTCCCATAACAGCCGCGCGCAACGCCTCCTCGGCTGCGTAACGCGCGGCCACCTCTTTGACGTCGGCGCGGACTGCCAGTTCAATGGCCCGCCGCGCAAACGTCTGGGACTCCTGCCATTGCCCCCGATACGCCGCCGTGCCGCTCTGCAGGTCGGCGGCCGCATACTCCTCCGGCAGACCGCGCGCCCAGTCGAGCTGTTGCTGCATCGCGTTCTCATCATGCGCGATGAAGGCAAGCTGATAGAGCGCGCTGTGCATCCGGACGTCATTGAGGCCCATCCCCAGCGCGCGCTCGAACGTCTCTTTGGCCTCCCGGAAACGGTTGAGGCATGTAAGCGCCGTCCCCAGCGTCACCTGCCAGGCGGAAATTCCGGGATTGAGGCGCACGGACTCACGCGCATGGCGGAGCGTTCTCTCGTATTGCCCCAGAAGCAGATAGGCAAGCGACAGGTTGCCCGAGGCGCGAAAATCGTTCGGATAGGATTGATCGTAAACGCGAAACGCCTCGATGGCCCTGGACAAGTCACCCAAGGTGTAATTGTCATAGACGCCGGTAATGTAGAGCTTTTCGCGATCAGATCCCTTGTCCTTGAGAGCGAATGCTTTCGCGGCGTTCTCGGCGGCGCGGCGTGGCTCGTTCACAATCGTGTAATTGCCGGCCAGCAGCGAGTACCCGTAAGCAAAGTTCGGATCGAGCTCGACGGCCCGCTTGAACATCGGGATGGATTGGAAGTACTCCCCCTTGTTCGAGCGGTCATAGCCGAGGGCGAACGACTTCAGCGCGTCGAGCGAGGGAGTGGTGAGCTGATACAACGGGATGTCTGACTGGCGGATGGAGCTAAGGCTTTCGCCGAGTTTCGCGCGAATGCCGCTGGCAGCGGAGGAGAGCGACTTCAGAACCTCTTCCTTGCTGTCCGCCTCGGTCTGTTGGCGGCCGATCGTCTCGCCGCTCCCGGCATTGATCGCTTCGAGTGTGATGACGTAGTGGTGGCCGAGCGCGGCAATCGAACCGGCGATGAGAGCCTTGAGTCCGTTGCGCTGACAGATCTCCCGTCCCGTTTCCACCGTCACCCGCTCATCCGGCGATCGCTCCATCTGGCGCAATGTTTGGCGTACGCGCGCTCCCGGGAAGACGTCCAGAAGCGGCGACTGCTGCAACTGCATGGCCAGGCCCTGTTTGAGCGTGTCGTCAAAGACAGCGTCGCCGGTCGTATTCGTGAAATCGGTAATGAGGATTGAGTCTTTGCCGGTCATCACGGAGACGCGGCGTCTCGAGTAGAGGCTGTAGGTCAGGATTGCGGCGGCTACAAGGAAAAGGGCCGCCGCGGTCACCCAGAATCTCCAATCCAAACGTGGCAGACGGCGCAGCCTCGTCGGCCTGAAGGCTTCCAGAAAGCTGGCCGCGCTTCCCTCCTTCGACTCCGGCAGCTCCCGCAGCACCTCGATCAACGCATCGCGCAGATCGGACATTCGTTGATAGCGGCGCGCCGGTTCTTTCTCCAGTGCCCGGCTGACGATCGCTTCCAGCTTCGCGGGGATCGGGCCGCCACGCTTCGCGCTGATCGGGCCCGGCTCGTCGTACAGCACAGCGTGGCGCGCCTCGAATGCCGTCTTTCCCTGAAACGGCCAGGTGCCCGACAACATCTCGTAAAGCAACACGCCCGTCGAGAAGACGTCCGCGCGGTGATCGACCTTCTCCCCTCGCGATTGCTCGGGCGCGGCGTACGTCGGCGTTCCATACGGCGAACCGAGCGCGGTGAGCTCCGTCTGATCCTTCACGTCGATCCCGTCGCCGATCAATTTCGCAAGGCCGAAGTCGAGAATCCTGGCCTGCCCGTTCTCGGAAACGATGATGTTCTGCGCCTTGATGTCCCGGTGAATGATTCCTTTGGAATGTGCGGCCACCAGCGCGTCACAGACCTGGATTGCGATTCTCAGGGCTGTCCTGACCTCGAGCGGACGGCCTTCGACGAGTTGACGGACCGTTTGCCCCGCCACGAACTGCATGACGATGAAGCTCGCTCCGTCCACATCGATCAGGTCGTGCACCGTACAGATGTTCGGATGGTCCAGCGACGAGGCAAGCTGGGCCTCGCGGCGAAATCGCTTGCGGCTGGTGTCGTCGATGGAAGCCATCTCGGGCGGCAGCAGCTTGAGCGCGACCGTTCGGCCCAGCTTCGTGTCCAACGCTTGATAGACGGTGCCCTGACCGCCGGCACCCAGCTCGGAAATGATTCGATAGTGCGCGACGCGCTGGCCCTTCGCATACCCGCGAGCCGGGCCCGCGGTGATCTGATCCGCGACCTCCCCTACTGCCGGCTGCTCCAGAAAATCCTGCGCGTCGTCGAGGGAGCGAAGAAGGGAGCTGACTTCTTGCACAAGCGTCTCGTCACCCTGGCAGACCTTGGTGACATAGTCGAGGCGCTCGTCCGGAGCCCGTTCCAGGGCCTCCTCGAACACTCTCTTGATCTCCTGCCAGCGATCGCGGTCCATTTGCGGCGTCACCTGGACAATTCGCGATGCAGCCAGGCCCTGGCCATGCTCCATTCACGCGCGGCGGTCGCTCGTGAGACGTTCAGGATCGCCGCCGTCTCTTCGAGACTCAAGCCGCTGAAATAACGCAGCTCGACCACGCGCGATTGCTGTTCATCGATCGCCGCCAACCGGGTCAAGGCTTCGTCGAGCGCGATCAGATCGACCGGCCTTGTCTCGCCGGCGATCTCCCCGGCCGCGGAGATGGAGAGCCGCACGTCGTCTCCGCCGCGTTTCGCCCGATTCCGCGCGCGTGCGTAGTCCACCAGCACGCGCCGCATGGCTTGCGAGGCGATGGCAAAGAAGTGCGTGCGGCTTTCCCATTGGACATGCCTCTGCCCGATCAGCTTCAGGTAGGCCTCGTGAATCAGCCCGGTGGTCTGCAGCGTGTGATCCCGACGCTCGCGCCGCAAGTGTCGCGCCGCCTGGCGGCGCAGCTCCGCGTAAACGAGCGGCATGAGCTCTTCGAGAACCTCCTCCTTCCCCTCGCTCCACTCCCTGAGCAGCTCCGTGATTTCCGTTGGGCCGGCAGGCTTGGTCATCTCTCTCGCGCGCGTCTCTCCCATGTGCTCCTTCCGGGAATGAGGTTAGTAACAATAACAGCCAAGAGCCCGCGCGAAGAAGTTTTTGAGACGTTCTGCCGCGGAATGTCGCGCTCATGGAAGAAGGCACTTGGATTGACAGCATCACAAACCCGCGGGTCCTCGGACCCAGCACTAACCAGGAGACGACGATGAAACCGAAGTTCATGACCATGTTCGGCTTTTTGATTCTGCTTTGCACCGCGCTTGGATCGAGCGCAAACGCTCAATGTGTATTTTCGTTCAACCGCAGCGGGGCTTCGTCAACGATGATGAAGCGGATCGCCCCCAGGACTGAAGCGGCGCACAAGGGTGCCATCGCAGAGAACCGCATCGATTCGACGACCGCCGGCGACAATCAGACCATCACCGGCCTCTGGGATCTGCAGTTCATCTCCGACAACCAGGTTGTCGACGAGGGCTTCGACCAGTATCACAGCGACGGAACGGAGATCCTGAACGACACTCCGCCTCCGGCAGCGGGAAACGTGTGTCTCGGTGTCTGGGCAAAGACCGGTACGCTCTCGCTCAAGCTCAAGCATCCGTCGTGGATCTACGACCCGACCAACACGTTCGTCATCGGAACGGCGACCATTCTCGAACAGATCACTCTTGACCCCAGCGGCGACAGCTTCGCGGGCACCTTCACGGTGCAGCTCCGGGATCTCTCGGGAAACTCGCTCGGACCGGACCTCACCGGTCAGTTGCAAGCCTCGCGAATCACACCCGATTGAGGCAGAAGAGCGCGCACCCAGTGCACGCGTCCCGTAGCGACGTGTTGCCCTCGGGTGCGCGCTGCCGGTGTTATCCGCAGATGACGCAGACGGACGCAGATGAGGGTGAGGATTGGCGTGATCGCAAATCTCAGCCTTTCCTTCGCGTCTTCGCGGCTTTGCGTGAACATCGATCTCACGCGAAGGCGCGAAGGACGAGGCTCAAGCGATGAGGACGCTGATCGGGGTTGGCATACCGCCGGCTCGGCGCGACCAACTGCGGCCGGTGTCGGACGATACGTAGAGGTTGCCCTTCTGATCGGCGAGCGCGGCTGCCGAGCCGCACGTGGCGATGCAACCGGTATCGACAATGCCGTCGGTCCATGCGGGCAGACCGCCGCCGATGGCCGCCAGCGAATCGCTTCCATCGACCCGCCGCCGGTAGATAACGGCCTGCGCAGCAAAGTGGTCTACCGCTGCGCACACAAGGACGTCGTCGCCCAGGAACGCCACCGCGGAGCAATAGGAGGCATGCATGCCCTCCCGTTCCACGTTCCAGGTCATCCCACCATCGCGGCTGATACAAAGCCCGATCCCGGCGGCGGCCATCACCACGCCTGGACGGTTCGAATGCGCGCGAACCTCGTGGACGTCGCTATCGACGCAGATGGTGGGCTGCCACGTTGCGCCGCCGTCCGCCGACCGCGGGATACCGCCGACGTGAACGTTCGCGAGGAGCACCGCTCCGTCCGGGGTGGCGGTGATCGAGCGGATCCCCAACGGCGGTCCGACGCGCTGACCGTTGATGACTGCCGAGCCGGCGTACCAGGTCTCGCGCCCGGCCACCGCGTCGAAGCCGCGGAGTTGCTCCAGTGCTCCGTTCGCGCCCACGCGCAGAACGCGGGCATCGTCGGTACCGACGTAGATGACGTCGCCGACCGGTACGCAGCAAGCGAGATCGACCTCCGTGATCGCGATCGTGCTCCACCCCCCGTCGGGACCCCGCCGGCAAAGCGAGCGATCGTTGACGACGGCGAGCGCGCCGCCACGCCCGTCCGGCGTGAGCGCTCTGACCGACTGACCGCCGAGCTCCTGTTCGGGTGTCTCGCCGGCGACGACGAACAGCCCGTCGCGCCATGTGGCCACAAGCACCGTTGGAGTGGTCATGACGGCATCCCATCAGCGAAACGCGCGTCCCATGGGCGCCCAGGCCGTATACGGATTCTCACCATCTCAATCGATCTTCCAGGTGCCGACGAGATGATTCTGCAATTGCTGTTTCCGCCCGGAAAAGAATAGCAGGAACTCAGCGCTGCCCGGTCGCCGCGCGTGCGGAGGAAGGCGAACGGACAGGAGACTACGCGATGATGCTGCGAAGCAGTTCCGTGTCCGCGGTTCTGTCGCAATCGAGCGTTGGCGGTAGAATCCCGGCCGGTCCAGGAGAATGAAAATCATCACGATCGCGGGCGTGCTGCTGATCGCGACGGGTGTCGCCTTCGCGTCACCACCGCCGCTGACGGACGCCGAAAAAGCCGCCTGCGAGCTCGTCGCCGAATACCTCGCTCGCGGCGCCGATGCGGCCGTGCAGCGACTCGCCGCGGGATCATCGTTAAGCGCGATTCCCAGAGCCGAGGCGCTCGAGGAGGTCAGGGCGCGACTCGGACCTCCCGACGGCAGCGCGTGGGAACTGCGGACCAGCTCCGACGAATTCTCGAAGCATGGTGCGGTTTTTCACGTCGTTTTTCCATCGGGCGTCGAAGACGTCATCGCATTCGACATGATCGATGACGGCAGCGCGTGGAAGATCAAAGAGATCCGGACGCTCGTCGACGTTTCGCTGGCCGAGCTGAAGAGCGCGCCGAAATCCGATTCTCCCGGCACACCTCCCACACCTCCCACGGAGCGCAACATCCTCTGGTACCTGTTCGCTGCGCCACTGCTGGCCATCGGTGGCGCGATCGGCCGGCGCTCGCATCCACGCCTCTCGTCCGCGGCACTCCTTGCCGCGTTCGTCGTATTCGCGGTTCCGGTCGCCGAGGTCCTCGATCCCAAATGGACCACTCACCTTCGCGAGATGGTTCCGCGGAGTGGAACGCGGGCCACAGCAGATTCCTATCTCGCACTCGCTCCGCTGAGGTCCTTGCGCGATGCGATGGCGCGAGGAGAAACGTCGACGGCTGCAGGCTCTGCCGACGAACCGCAGCGCGAGGCGGCGACGCTCTGGAAGACGCAGCTGGACATGGGCCGCATCGCGCCCGGGGACGTGCGCAAACGGCTGGCCTCAGTCCGGGCCTTGACGAACGCGCCGCTGGCGATACTCATTCGTGCGCGCGTCGACTCGAACGAGGGCCGCGCGCGCGATGCCGCGAAAGAGTACGCAACGTTGAGCAGCCGGTTCGTACCGAATGACGCGTTCGACCTCGAGCTGCAGGCGGCCCGTGATCTTGCCGATGCGAACAGCAGGACGGTGCCCGTGGCCGAGCCGCGCAGCCGCGATGCCGATCTGTACTACGTCCGCTCGGTCGAGCAGGTCGTAGCCGGCAACCTGAACGGCGCGCGGAAGAGTTTTCGCGACGGGTGGCGGCTGCAGCCCATCTCGCGACGAAACCTCATCGAGGCCGGCATCTTCGCGTTCCTGCTGCGCGATCCCACCTTTTCGATTCTTTTCAACGTCAACACGCCGGACGAGCAGAAGGTCGCCGACGTGGAACTGGCCCGATCGCCGATGCAGCTTCCCCCCGGCGCGCGCGCGATGGCCAGTGGCCAGTTCCTCCGGCTGTCCATCGCCCGAGGGCGCCTCGACATACCCGGCGGCTGCGCCATCGCGCCGGCCGCGGCAGTCGTCGTGTCACCCACCGATCTCGAACGGGAGGATACGGAAGCCGCCCTGCGCGCCGTTTCCCACGTTTCCCCGGCCAGCCTTGCTTCCGCATCGGCGCAGCGCGTAATCGAGGAAGCGGCCGACGCGCTATCGCAGCACAATCGCTGGAACGACATTCTGAAGCTCACCGACGGCATCACCCCGAAGTCGGACAACATGTCCATCCCACTCCTGATGTGGCGGATTCGCGCGCTTCTCCGCGCGCATCGAACGGAAGAAGCGCGCCGGATCGCGACCGGACCTGCCATGACGGCGGCGATGCAGCGCGCGCCCGATGCCGGCACTCTGATCGAGATCTCCGCACTCCTCGGCGCGGCACAAGCGTGGACTGAGGCCGCGGAGATGCTGCAGCGCGTCAGCTCCATCAAGGACGGGCCGGACGTGGGCATCCTTCTTCGCCGTCTCGAGTTGAGGCGGCAGTTGGCCACGTCGCCGGCCGTGGTCACGACCCAGCACTTTGCCGTGCACACCACGGCCGAGGTTCCGGTCACCGTAGCCGAACGAATCGGCCAGCTCCTCGAAGCCGAGCTTCAGCGCGTCTCCACGCGCCTAGGTACCTCGAACTTCACGCCCGTCCGCGTGAATGTGCTGCGATGGGACGACTTCCGCAATCAACTGACATTCTCCGATCACATCCTCGGCTTCTACGACGGTGAGATCACGATCCCCTTCGGCGACGTGTCGCGCTTCCGCGACACGGCCGTCGCGATTCTCTCTCACGAGATGACGCACGCGGTCGTCGCTCAGGCCACCGGGGACAATGCGCCGCGGTGGTTCCAGGAGGGAGTGGCGCAGCGCATGGAGCTCGTCGAACGGCAGGAGAACATCTTTCAGGTCCAGCGCGATCAGCAGTTCCTGGCATTCGACCTGATCGGCCCGACGATGACGAGCTCAATCGACCCACTGGCCATCGGTCAGGCGTACATGATCGCGGAGACGTTCATTCACTTCCTCGAGGACCGCTACGGCGCGGCGGCGGTCACCAGGATGATGACCGAATTCGGCGCGGGACATGACACGACCGAGGCCATTCTGGCGGTCACTGGGAAATCGATCCCCGATGTCGACCGCGAGTTTCGCTCCTGGGGGACCACGCATGCCGAAGCGTTCATCGACCGGACGCCGTGGCCCTACACCGCCTATTACAGCCTCGGCATCGATCCGGCGGTCAGCCAGGGAATCCATTTCAGCCGTCCGAAACCATGAAGCCTACGCTTGGGAATTGCCTCGTCGTCTTAGGATCTCTGCTCGTCACGATCACGTGGCTGGTGTTGCTGTTGAGCAGCCTCTTCTTCGCGCCGAAGAAGCGGCCCGCGCCGATCATCAGCCAGCGGACCGCAAGGCTTAACCCGGCCGCCGCCGCGCCGGCGACGATGCGCATGATCGAGAGGATGCTGATCGTGACGTCGGTTCTTATGATCATGGCAACGCTCGCCATCTATCTCGGCGTGCGCGCGATGCGGGGCTGATAAGCCAACTCGGGAGACCGATGTGGCACAGAACAGACACCCTTGTCTGTTCCGGGTCTCGCGACGACCTGAGGATTGCAAGCCCTGATCGGCGTCGGCTCCGGCCGGAGCACAGACAAGAGTGTCTGTGCCACATCGACCCTGGCTTGCGGTGGGAGGCCGGGAGAATGGCCCCATCCGCAGACCCACGCAGATAAAACGCAGATGAACCGTCCTCCATCTGCGTCCATCTGCGTTCATCTGCGGATCAGCGGTGTGAGGTCGGGTGCGCGGCGGACCCCAGAGCGGTTGCAAGCCCCGGTACAATCCCTTCCATGCCGTCCCCGCCCCCCGACGGGACGCATATCATTCGGCAGCGTTGCAGAAAGGTTGGTTGAACGATCGGCATGACACGAGAGCAGCGTCTTGAACCATCGTTCGTTCGGAGGTACAGCATGAGAATCGGCTGGATCGTCATTGCACTCCTTGTCATCTCCACCTCGGTGTCGGCGCAGCCCTCCGGCCAGTACTTCCAACTGCAGGGCTATCCCCAACACGGCTACATCGAGATCCCGAACGACGCCCTCCTGGACACGCCCGCGATGACGGTGGAGGCCTGGGTCTCGGTTCGTGACGCACACGGAACGGGCTGCTCCTCGATCGCTGGAATGGGATACATCACCGGCTGGTGGCTCGGCCTCTGCGGCACGACCATGCGCAGCTATTTCAACGGCACCACGAGCGTGAAGTCCGGCGGCGCCATCCCCGACGCGGCCAACGTCTGGGTCCACATTGCGGCCGTGACGGATGGAACGACTCGCAGCCACTACATCAACGGAGACCTCGTCTTCCAGGAAGCCGAGACCGCCGCGCGGTCGACAACGACGCTCCCATTGCGAATCGGCAGCGATCCGAACTGGGACTTCATGGCCGCGGGAGGCATCGACGACTTGCGCATCTGGAAGGTGGCCCGGACCCAGGATCAGATTCGCCAGACCATGGTCACGCCCTTCATTTCGGAGGCGAACGACGTAACGGGGATGTTCCAGGGGCTCGAGGCCTGGTATCGGTTCGAAGGCGATGCCATGGACTCGTGGCGCACGCACCATGGAACGATCATCGGAACCGGAATCGGCTTCGCCGCCGCCCCAGCCTACAGGCGCCGCGCCGTTGGACATTGACGTAGGGTGCGTTGGCACATGACGAAAACACGGCGAACCTCTACACTGCGGATATGAAGAGCCACGAGCGTGCGGCTGGGAAACCCGCGTCCCGGCTCCTCGACCAGCGGATCCCCGACTCGGGGGATTGGCGCGAGGAGACCCTGAGCCGCATGCGGGCGCTGATCCTGGAAGCCGACCCCGAGATGATCGAGGAGCGGAAATGGAGAAAGCCCTCGAATGCGATGGCCGGGGTCCCGGTCTGGTCGCACAACGGGATTGTCTGCACCGGGGAGGCGCACACGAAGGTCGTCAAGCTCACGTTCGCCCGAGGGGCCAGCATCCCGGACCCGTCGCGACTATTCAATTCCAGCCTGGAAGGCAACATGCGAAGGGCCATCGACATCCATGAGGGAGAGAAGGTCGACGGGCGCGCGTTCAAGGCGCTGATCAAGGCCGCGGTGGCCGCGAATGGCCCGCCGGGGAAGAAGCGGTGACCCGGCGGGGAGAACGAACGTCAATCCGCAGATGACGCAGAGAAAACGCAGATGAAACCCTCCTCAATCTGCGTTCATCTGCGTCATCTGCGGATCAGGTTCTCCGACCAGCGCCTGCGAAATCAATGAGGAGGGGCGGACGCAGAGAAACGCATATGAAACCGTCCACAATCTGCGTTCATCTGCGTCATCTGCGGATCAGGTTCCATGACCAGCGCGTACGACATCAATGAGGGATCGTCGCTCGAGATCGTCCTTACCCGCACAGCCGGCGCCTCGATCATGAGCACGCCGCTGCCCAGGAACGCGGTGGTGAAGGACGGCATTTTCTCCTTCACCCCCGACTATTCGCAGGCTGGCCTCTACAGCATCACCTTCACCATCAGGTCCGGCAAAACCGTCATCACCAAGACTATCGGCCTGCGCGTGCTCAATGTCATCCACATCGCCGACTGAGTTGGCTGTTGGATCGCCTTCGTTGATTGGGGGTAGTGGGTCAAGCGGGTGGGAGATGGTAGGGAAATCCTCTCCGCCGACGCTCTAAGTGTAGAGGGCAGCGGCGACAAGCAGACTGCCGTCGATCCGAAGATCTTTGACGGATACGTCGGCCGCTACCAGCTCGCGCCGGACTTCATCCTTGCGATCACGCGGGACGGCGACCGGCTTTACTCGCAAGCGACCGGTCAGCCGCGGTTCGAGATCTTCGCCGAGGGCGCCCGCGACTTCTTTGTCAAAGACTTCGACGCGCAGCTCACGTTCGTCGTCGACGCAAACGGTCGCGCCACGAGTATCGTGCTTCATCAGAACGGCAGAGACGTGCCCGCGAACCGCATCGAGTGATTCGAGGATGGTCATCGACCGGCTGTCGTTGTGGATCACGATGGCCCTTTCGTGCGCACCGTGCGGAATCGCCGGGACGCCATGTGGTCTGTCGTGTGTACCGCCTAGGTTTTTCCGGATCACCATGTGGTCTGTCGTGCGTACCCCCGAGGTTTTTCGGAATCACCATGTGGTCTGTCGTGCGTACTGCCAGGAGTCGGCGGGCACACCGGTCGGTTCACCGCGCACACCGACCGGGTTCGCGGTGCAACCCAGGCGGTGTACGGCACAGACCACGAGGTGAAACGCGGCAACCCAGGCGGTTTACGGCGCAGACTACAAGGTGAAACGCGGCAACCCACGCGGTGTACGGCGCAAACCACCTGCTGAAACGCGGCAACCCACACGGTGTACGGCGCAAACCATGAGGTGAAACGCGGCAACCCAGGCGGTGTACGGCGCAAACCACAAGGTGAAACGCGGCAACCCACGCGGTGTACGGCGCAAACCTCGAGGTGTGCAGTGCTGACCCCGGGTGTACAGCATATTCCGGACGATTCCACCGTACACCGGCCGGCGCGCACCGCTCGCCCCGACGACACTCATCGCCACCGAGGAAACGACCCGCACGACCCGCCCTTCCCCCTGCTACACTCCCGGCATTCGAGAGAGAGGATCGCAATTGACGATGAAACGCCTTTCAACGTTTGCCGTGCTCACCGTATTAGCCGTGCTCACCCTCCCGCTGTTCGCCGCGACGAAAGCGGAAGACGACCTCAACGCCTCGCTGACCGCCTATCGCCAGGCGCTGGTCAAGAGGGATCTGCCCGCGCTGGAGAAGACCTGGACGGATGACTACACGTTCATCGACGCCCACGGCCGCGTGCTGACCAAGGCCGACCGCCTGGCGGATCTCCGCTCCTCGGCCACGTCACTCGACAAGATCCGGAACGAGGACACGCCGCGCATCCGCGTACACGGGGACATCGGCATCATCAGCTCCGTGGTCACCATCACCGGCCGCTACAGCGGCAAGGAAGTCTCCGGCCAGTTTCGCAGCACGCACATCTGGATCCTCTCCGGCGGCCACTGGCACCTGATGATGAACCAGTTGACGCCGATCGAGAAGTAGGGCGTCGGGCGCGGAAGCGGACCGCATGAAGGTGCGGCCCACCCGCTGAACATTGGGTGACGGAGGTCGACAAAGCGGGTCGAAGGCCCTACATTATTCGCAGCCACGCAGCGTTCGAGCCCGAACCGCGACGGCTGCGAAGGCTCTGCCTGAAACGAGACACTTCTGCCGGAGGTGATTCATGATTCGCCGCCTTGGTGCTGTCGCGCTTGCCTTCCTGTTCGCCGCCTGTGGCTCCACGCCGACGATCATCCGGCCGTTCTTCAGTGCCCAGCCCAGCCCGTTGCCGCTGCAACCCCCGCAGGACAACCTCTTCCTCTGGCTCGAAGGGAGCGGCATCGCCGGACAGCCGCTGATGGATGTTGATGCGGATGGAAACGTCACGTTCTGGCACGATTACCGAGGCGGCATCCGAGGAGCCGAGACGAGGCCGGCCGCCGGTCCGCTGGTCTTTCCCGGGCGACGGACATCGGTGACGGTGACGCTGCCCGATCACGGGACTGCCAGCAGGTTTGCGCTGTCGTGCGGCGACCCGGCCAACTCCGCCATACGCTGCTCTTATGTTGTCCTCGATACGGCCTCAACGCTTACGAATTCTCTGGATAACACGCCATACACAATTCTCGCCATCGTCCGGCGCACGTCGTCTCGTGGCGACAACTACTTCGTCATGACGAGCGGCACCGGCTGCATAGGCGGCCTCGCCGGTGGAACCGGCTGCAGCAGCAACAGCGCTTTGCATGTCGGCTGGTCCGGCGAACGAACGCTGCGGCTGGGACAGTACGACAACGACGTCGTCCTGGATCCCTCACCTCCGTTCACGCCGGAGATCGTGCTCATCGAGGCCTCGCGAGACATCGAGCCAAAGACCATCGCGTTGCTCGACGGCGCGTCGACGAACGAGGCGGCCGTCCTTGCCGATCGCGATCACCATCTCCTGATGAACAGCGGTTTGTTGAGCATCGGCGGCACCCAGTGGACTTTCGACCCCTCGCCGCCGGACTGGCGGTTCGTCGGCGACATTCTCGCCGTTCTGGTTTATCGGAAACAGCTTTCAAACGAGGAGCGCCAGGTTGCGGAGAGCTACCTCCGGTGGATCTACGGTCCGCGGTGAATGAACGGGCGAGGACGCCCGTACGAGGACGGCGCCCTTCGAGCATTACGAAGAGCTTCCGAGTACATCTTCGGCCATGGCGATCCAACGAGCCGCGCTGGCGTCGTGTCCCTGCCTGACGATAGCGACCTGGAACGTCTGCCCGGTCGCCACCTGGTACTCCTCGCGCAGACGCGTGTAGAGCGCCCGCGCTGTCTCTTCGCTGATGCCCTCCATGAGGACGATGAGGCGATGTTGGCCCCACCGCGCTACCTCATCGGTCTCGCGAAGCCGCCGGCGCAGGAGGTCGGAAAGTGTAAGGAGCAAATGGGCGGAGCCGCTGCTTTCGAGCAATGCCAACGTCAACATGGGAGTGGAACCGGCCGAGCGCATGAGCCGCTGCAGACGTTCGCGGAAGTAGGCCTCACTCAGACATCCGGTCAGAGGGTCACGCTGCACGGCGCGCTTGTGCGCCTGCGTGGCCGCGATATGGTTTTGAATGGTTGCCAGCAGCAGGCCGCGCGAAATCGGCAGTTGCAACATTCCGGCGGCACCCGCGCGCGCCGCGTGCAGGTGGAGATCACGCCCGGTGCGCGATCCGACCAGCACGACCGGTACGGGCGGCGCAGGGACGCGCAGGTGGACGGAGCGCACGAGCGCGCGCGAAACGTCCGGGTCATCGGCGGCGCCGGCGAGAACGAGATCGGGCTCGAACGTGTCGATGTCGATCTCGGCCCGGACCATCGTTGAAGCGACGCGGACCGCATAGCCGGCTGACTCGATCACGCTGGCAAATGAGGAGGCGTGCTGCTCCATGCCTATACAGAGCACGCGCGGCGGTTGACCGAGCTTTCGCTCGACGAGGGCGCGCACGCTGCCGAGAAGCCTTGGCGCATCGGCGCCCTCGGTGAGCAGATCATCGACCTCCGCGCGGACGACGCGGGCAACGTCCTCCCGGCCAAGGTGTCTGGTCGTGATCATGAGGACCGCCGTCCGCCGTCCCTGAGGAGTGGAGCGCAGTGTCTCAAGAGCCGCGAATCCGGCATCGTCGTCTTTGACGACGAGCACATCGGGTGCGCCGCCCTCCGGCAGTTCCCCCGAGAATTCGATTGCGAACATACTGTCGGCATCGAGAAGGCGCAGCGATGCTTCGGTGGCCGGATCAGCGTCGATACACAGCAATCGAACGAGGCGGCTGGCGGCTCTGCCGGCACCGCCGATTTCAACGCCCGCCGCGGAAAGGTGGCGACGCATCTCCTGCAGCAGATCGCGCCAGCGACGGAGAGTGACCGGGTCGGGCGCGCCAGCGACGGCGTCGCACTCCATCTCGCCGTAGCTTGCTGCTTCGCTCAGCGGCGCAAAACCATAGCTGGCCGCGGCGCCGGCGATCCGATGGAACTCGGCGCGTGCCTCGCGGAGATAAGAGCGCTCGCCCGGCTGACGCTGCAGCCCATCAAGCGCCCGATCGATGGCACCGATGCGTTCGACCGCGGACACCAGAAATGAGCGCCGCAACTCACGCGGAATCTCGTTCGTGGGCGCGACGGTCTCACTGCGGCCGAGCAGTGACAATACCTCGTCCGCGATACAGGCCGGATCGAACGGCTTACGTATGAAACCGCGTACACCCGTTTGCGGCGGCACCGCGACATCGTTCGCGGACATGAAGATCACAGGAACGCGACGTGTACGCTCCGCGGCGCGAAGCCGATGCAGAACGGCAGGCCCCTCGAGCTCCGGCATCATCACATCGAGCAGGACAAGGTCGAAGTCCTCAGCGCCGGCGAGCCGCAACCCTTCGGAGGGAACGGTCGTGCTGACCACCGACATGCCGCGGCCACGCAGCGCGAATGACGCAAGGCGATTCAGCTGCGAATCATCATCGATGAGAAGGACGCGCATCCTTTTCAACAGTCCTGCCAAGGATGCGCATGATTCTTGCGTACTGTCGCGGAAGATCATGACCGTCGCCGGCGATTCCTTCACGCTCTTTGATCAACCATCGCTGTTTGCGCTCGAATGCGCGTCCTGCAACATGACGTACGACGCTCTGCAGGCCGAGTGGTGCCAGTGCATCGTTCGGGAGCGGACGCTCGTCTGTCCCGGGTGCCGGCAATGCTTCTGCCGTGCCGATCTCGATTACAAGCGAAACGTCTGGATGTCGGCGCCCGAAGTGTTGTGGAGCCGGAAACAGCAGGCGGCCCGCGAGCACTCGCTGCTGCCGGAGAATCCGCTGCCCGAGAATGTGCGCAGACCGCTCGTTCTGGTCGTCGACGACGACTCCGAGATCCGTGCTCTGGCCACGCACCTGATCGATGGCTGGGGCTTCGGCTGCATTCACGCGGCCAACGGAACGGACGGCCTGACGCTGGCGCGCCGGTATCGGCCTGAGCTGATTCTGACCGATGCGCTCATGCCGAGGATGGACGGGCGCGAGCTTTGCCGGCTGGTCAAGGCCGATCCCCAACTCTCGGGAACACGCGTCGTCATCATGAGCTCGGTTTACACGTCCGGACGCTTCAAGCGCGAGGCATTGTCGCACTTCAAAGCCGACGAATACCTCGCCAAGCCGGTTGACGCGAGCCTGCTCTATCGGTTGATCCGCCCCGCTGAACTGGAGCTGGACCTTCCCGCTCAAGCGACGATCGTTCAGCGAGCCGAGGATTCAGGGGGGCCGGCGGCGAGCGACCCGGAGATGCCACGACCCTTTCTCCGCATCGATTGGGAGAACGACGTGGCTTTGCCGGTGACAAGCGTTCCGGAAATCCCGGAACCGCTTCTCAGCTCGGGCCGGGCCAAGGACGTGCCCCTTCCTTCCGCCGCGGCGTTCCTGGCGTTGGAGTCCGCGCCGCAGGCTCGTCTCCGGCTGACCGCGCGCGAGCTGATCCGACTACGCGCGCTCGGCCTCGACGCGGAACTGGCAGCGCTCGGCAATGCCGCACCCGATCTGCGCACGCTCGACCTCGTGGTGGCCCGCACGGCCGGGGTGCCGTTCGAGTTCCTGCGCGCCCTCGACCCCGAGCTCCTGAACACGATTACCGCCGCCGATGTCATCAAGCTGCATAGCGCCGGTTGCCCGGCCCAGGCAATCAATGCGTTGCGCCATCTCGAGTTCGATACAGCCGACATCATCGGGATCACCGCCACCGGCGTACCTCTCGATTTCATCGAGGCGCTCGTGCGCGTTACCGGACGGCCGCTCCGCGCGGAGGAGCTGATACGCCTTCATGCGGCGGGCGTGGAGATTGACTACATCCGCGCGGTCAAGGCAAGCGGTGGAGCTCAGTGGTCGGTCGATGACTGGATCCGCCTCTGGACTCTCGGCGTGACGCCGGACTTCATCCGCGGCGCGTCGGACGCCCTTAGCAGCGAATGCTCAATCGGCGAGTTACTCCAGCTCTGGCTCTCGGGCATTGACGTCGCGCTGCTCGAGCAGGTTCGCGAAGGGATCTGAAGAAACTTCCCGAAAGCCAATGCCCCTTTTCGGTACGGTGCACGGTCGAATGCGTCGTCTCCGACCAGTTTCGCAGCACGCACATCTGGATCCTCTCTGCCGGCCACTGGCACGTGATGATGAACCAGTTGACGCCGATCGAGAAGTAGCGCGGGCGGGCGCGGCACCGGCTGATTACTCGACCGTAAAACGAGCGTGCCCACCAGCATGCCACCAGCGTCCAATGGTTCCCTCTCCTGCACGTATAATGGATCAGGAGGGCGCGAACGGTGAACACAGCGATAGAAAACGAGCTTCGTCAACAGCTCAGCCGGATGGACGCCGATGGGCAACAGCGGGTGCTCAATTTCGCCCGCGCCCTAACTGCGAAAGACGTTCGTGGGCTTCCGGGCAAGTCGCTGATCCATCTCAGTGGAGTGATCGGACGAAGCGATTTGACGCTCATGGAGAGGGCAATCGAGGCCGGCTGCGAGCAGGTCAATCCCGATGAGTGGTAGGTTCCTGCTCGACACGAATATCCTCATCGCCCTGTTCGCAGAGACGAAGTCTGTGCTCGAGCATCTCGTCGAAGCCGAGGAGGTTTTCGTCGCCGCCATCGTTCTCGGTGAGCTCCAATATGGCGCACATAAGTCGGAGCGCATCGCGGAGAACATCGCGAAGATCGATCAGTTCGCTCAGAATGCGGCAGTGCTCGCGTGCGATGCCGGCACCGCAAGACACTACGGGGTGATCAAGAATCACTTGCGCGCGAAAGGCCGGCCGATTCCGGAGAATGATATCTGGATCGCTGCCGTAGCAATGCAACATCGTGTGACCATCGTGTCTCGCGATCCGCACTTCAGGGAAATCTCCGACCTGGATCTGCAAGTGTGGTGAGCAGCAAGGCGAAGAGCGCGAGCACGGTAGCGCCGGCGGCGTAGAGCGCCTCAGTTCCAGATGGAACATCCTGGCCCGAGGTCGCCGCCGGCTTCGAGCACCCGAGGCGATACCATTGGCAGGCTGATGCATTCGCCGGACAGTGTTGGAGATACCCCCAAGCCTCGCCGCCGGCTGCAGATCGGTTTTCTCGGACGCATCATCATTGCGCTCACGGCAGCGGGTCTGATTCCCCTCGCGCTCGTTTCGTACCGTTTCGCCGATCTCAATCGCGAGGCCATGACGTCGCAGGTGCTGCAGACGCATGCGCTCTCGGCGAACACCGGTGCGGACCGTATCAGCAGCACGGTTTCGGCGTGGGAGACGTTGATCGATGCTCTCGTCGCGGCGCCTGAGGTCGAGAACGATCCATCCTCGGCCGCTGCGAAAGAAACGGTGCGGAGCCTTCTCCAGTCGCGCGGCGATCTCGTTGCCGTAGTCCTCCGCGATCCCACCGGAGCCGAGATCTTTCGCGGGCAGAAAAAGCCGGCCGCTTCCGTCATCGAGGCCATTCTGGCAAATCCGCAGCGGGAGGACCTCGAGATCCACCCGGTGAATGACGGCGTCTGGCTGTCGATCGTGCGGCCGCTGACGAACGGCGGGCAGGCCACGGCGATCTTCGACGCCCGCGCCCTCGAAGACGATCTCCACTCCTCCGAGCTTGGCGAACAAGCCCTCCGCGTTCTGATCGACCGAAGCCGGCATGCGGTCGTCGGGAGTCCGGCGGCCGTTGCCGGCATCCCCCCTTCCCTGCTGGACATCGCCGCCACCGGCCGGATCCGCGGCGCCGGGCGCTATCCCGCGGCCGGAGGTGCGGTGGCGGTGGGCGCCTACGCGCCGGTGGATGGGACGCCGTGGGTAGTGGTCTCGACACAGCCGGCGACGGTGGCGGAAGCGATCGCGCAGAACCTGCGGAGGAGATCGCTCCTGGCGGTCATCGCCGCGCTCCTCCTCGTGGCCGCGCTATCCGCCGCCGCCTGGTTCGCAGTGGTCCGGCCGTTGCGCGACCTGCTCGAAGCGCAGAGCGAGATGGGATTCCTCCCCGCCGGCGACGGCAGCGACATCGACCGGCTGCGCTCCTCGCTCGATCTGTTGCAGAAACGGGTGCACGACCGGGAGGAACTCGGGAACGTCTTTCTCGGCCGCTATCAGGTGCTCGAAGTGGTCGGGCAGGGTGGAATGGGAACGGTGTTCCGCGGATGGGATCCGAAGCTGCAGCGGCCGGTGGCGCTCAAGACCATCCGGCTCGGCGATGACGTTCCGGCGCCGGATCGGGGGAACCTGGTCGAGTCGCTGGTGCGCGAAGCGGTCACGGTGGCCCAGTTCCATCACTCGAACGTGGTTGCTGTGTTCGACGTCGAGGAGTCCGGCGATTCGGCGTTCATCGCCATGGAGTTCGTCGACGGCGTGAGTCTCGACAGTCAGATCGACGGCCGCCCGCTTTCGATCGAACAGACGCTGGTGGTCGGCCTGGCCCTGGGCCAGGCGCTGGAAGCGGCGCACGCCGCCCATGTCATCCATCGCGACATCAAGCCGGCCAACATCCTCATCTCGTGGAATGGAACGGTCAAGGTCACCGACTTCGGGATCGCCGAGCTATTGAGTGCTCTGGCGGACATCCGCATGGTCTTCGGCACACCCGGGTACATGGCGCCTGAGCTGATCGCCGGCCGCGGCTCGCTGCCGGCGGGAGACATGTTCAGCGCGGGCGTCACTCTCTATCAGTGCCTGACCGGATTTGCCCCATTCGACCGGCCGAGCACGAAGGAGACGCTCGAAGCAACGCTCCGCTATGTCCCGCCGCCGCCGACGGCTGCCAATCCTCTGACTCCCCTCCTCCTGGAAACGACCGTGATGAGAATGCTGGCGAAGGATCCGTCGGAACGTCTCTCAAGCCCCGGAGAGTTGGTGGCGTTGCTGCGCCGGATGACCGCGGAGCAGAAGTTTGAGCTCAACCAACCCACGTACATGCGCACGACTACGAAGCGCGCCGATCCGATGTACGTGCCAACCATCGCGATATCGAAAGCCGATGCCTGAACGAAAACTACTCGTACTCGCCGCCGTCCTCTTTCTGGTCGCCGTCGCCGCGTCCGCCCAAACGCCCAACGAAGCGCCCGATCAGCCGCCGCCTCGCGCGGGCGATACCGTGGCCTGGTACACCGTCCGCCCGGGCGATACGCTCATCGGCATCACCATTCATTACCTCGGATCTCCGTCGCTCTGGACGGAGAACCAGCGCATCAACCCCCAGATCCATGATCCCAGGCATCTGCAACCGGGATCGCGGATTCGGGTGATCGTCTCCCGGCAACTGCCGAAGAGAAATGCGCTGGTCGACCGCGTGGCCCGTCGAGTCGACGCCAAACCGGACCCTCAGCCCTGGGCGACGGCGCACGAGGGCGACTTGCTCAAGGAGAACGACGGCGTCAGGACCTACGAGAAGTCCTCTGCCGACCTCAAGTTCGACGACGGCTCGCACCTGACCATGACCGAGAACTCGCTGCTCTTTCTCAAGGAGATGCGGCCGGCGCAGCGTGGGCCCGCCAGCGAGACCATCGAGATCATCGACGGACAGGTCGACGTCGCCAGCCGTCCGAAAAAGAAGGCGACCGCCGAGCTCCATGTGCTCATCGGTGGGACGTCGATCAGTCACAACGCCTCGGGGGACCGCCCCGTGGCCACGCGCAGCCGGAAGGCGTCCGGCGCGAAGGCGCAGGTGATGGTGTACGGCGGTTCGTCGGTCGTGGCTTCCGCCGGAAAGAGCGTCGATGTCCGCGCCGGAATGGGAACGGAGGTCGAGCAGGGCAAGGCGCCCGAGCCTCCACAGAAGCTGCTCCCGGCACCGGCCCTGATTGAGCCGATAGCTGAGCCGGGGGCGGAGGCAACGCTCCACTCCGGCTTCGGTTGGAAGAGCGTTCCCGACGCCGCCTCGTACACCGTCGAAATTTATCGCGACGCCGATGCAACGCAACTGGTCGAACGGGCCACCGGGATCATTGAGACGTCGTGGCGGACAAGCGCGCTTCCCTACGGCGACTTCTACTGGCGGGCCACCGCGGTCAATAAGGCGGGGCTCGACGGGTTCCCGGCCAAGCTGGTGCACTTTCGGGCCGCGGCCGCGCTGCAAGGGAACGTAGCCGAGGATGTCAATGCTGCCGGAAGCATCGAAGCGGCGCCGCCGCTTGCAGGGGTCCGGGTGATTGCATGGCGCGACGACGGCAACGGCGTCCCCGACGACGCCGACGTCCGCGCCGGCGAGACGCGCACCGATGCCGCGGGGCGATTCTCCTTCGATGGACTCGCTCCCGCGGTCTACTGGATCGCCGTAGATTCCCTCACCATTACGCCGTCGAGCAGGCTGAACGTCAGACTAAACGCGGGCGCCGCCGCGGAGTCGATCTGGGCGGAACAGACATTCGGCTCGGCCGGCATGTTGTGCTCCGACGGATCGGCGCCGGTCACGCGCACGGCAACAGGCCCGTGCGTCGGCGGCCGTTGGGCCTCGCGTTCGGACGACCCGAGGAAACTGTCGACGTCCAAACATCTCGCGCAAGTGGACACTACCGATCCGACGGTCCGGGCCACGGCGTCATTCGGCTTCAGCTTCAACGTCGTCGACAACACCAGCGACAGCGCTGGAGATATCAGCGAGACGGCTGCCGGGCGGAGCGGACAAGGCTCGCTGCGGCAGTTCATTCGCAATGCGAACGCGATCGCCGGCCCGAATGCCATGCGGTTCATCCCGGCAGCGGAGGCCGAACAGCAGCCGTGGTGGACGATTCACTGCGCAACGCCACTGCCGCGCGTGACCGACGGCGGCACGTCGCTCGATGGAACGGCCTGGATGGCAACCGATCCGGCGCGCCTTCGCACCGCCGCCAAAGAACAGCGGCCCGATCTAGAAGTGGAGGTTGCCGGCAAGGGAGAGGCGTTGGCAACGGTAGCGGAAACGAAGATCGCCTCGATGGCGGTGCAGTCCGCCGGCACGGCCGTGCGGGCGGGAGCGGCTCTGAGCGCGAGAAACCTTCTCATCGGCATTCATCCTGACGGCACTCCAGGTCCCGCCGGCGAGACGGGCATCATCAGCGATGGGGGCGATCTGCGACTTGAGACCGTGACCATCGCCGGCCGGTCAGCGATTTCGCTCAGCGCCGGGTCAGCGGCCAGGCTCATCGCCTCTCGCCTGAGCGTCCGGAGCTCCGCGCCCGCGGGCGTGGCGGCAGTGGTCATCGATGCGAACGGATCGACGATCGATCAGTCAGAGATCGACGGCGGCGGCCACGCGACCGGGCTCGTAGTCGAGTCAGCGAGTATTCAGATCAGAAAGACGGCCATCCTCCACGCCGCGGACGGCATCGTGATCCGCGGCGGAGCATCGGGCAACAGCCTGCTCAGCGACCGGTTTGAGGACATCTCCGGCACGGCCATCCTGTTCGATCCGAAGGGAGCAGCGCGGCCTTCGCGAAATCGAATCAGCGAGGCGGAGTTCGTCTCGGTCGGCACGCCCACCGGCAGTACTGGTGGTGCGTCGTCCGCCAGAGCGGGCGCCTGCGCCTACGATGATTCGGCGGTGAACCGCGGCATCGCCGTCCCCATCATCGGAGGGTTCGAAACCGTTCCCGGCGGCCTCGGCACACTCTACGGGAAAGCCTGCACCGGGACCACGGTCGAGATCTACGCGGGCAGGGTCGCCGGCCGAACCACCGCCAGGTTCGTCCGGTCGCTCACACCCGATTATGACGGGACGTTCCGCGTCCTCGTCGAGCACATGACCGCTGCCACGCGAACGCTGGTGAACGCCACGGACAAAGACGGAAACACATCGCTGTTCTCGATTTCGGAGTCCACGGAGATCAAAGCGAAGTGAGGGCTTCGCGCCATGCACTAAACCTGCATCTCAGGACCTGATTGAACCTCCGCGGCTGCCGCCTCAAGCCAGGACCGATGTGGCACAGACACTCTTGTCTGTGCTCCGGCCGAAGCCGCCTGGCGGTGAGGGCTTGCAATCTCGAGTCTGGGCGAGACCCGCACAGACAAGAGTGTCTGTGCCACATCGGTCCTGATCATGACCATTGCGGACTCGGCTGATCTAAACTGTGCCGCGGAAGGAGAAACGGCCAAGCGGTACGCATAGCCGGCGCATAACGATGAAACTGATGCGCAGATTGGGTCTGGCGAAGGAGCGCAGGAGCGAGGCGCGCCTCAAGTTGACCGTCATGGTCGTCGTGGGGGTCAACCGCCATCAGGGAAGCCTGCTCGACATTTCGAAGAAAGGGGCGAGCGTCCAGTCATTCTCAGCCGTCAAGCCGGAAGAACGGGTCCCGTTCACGCTGCGCTTCCGGAACCTGAAGATCGAGCTGAGCGGAATCGTCCGCGGATGCCGGGTGGTGGCCATCAATCCGCGCCCTACCTACATCTCGCGGCTGCAGTTCACCGAGGTCAGCGAGACCACCAGTGAATTGCTCGACGAGTTCATGCGCATGATCGAGAAAGCAGGCCGGCGAACGTGGAAGCGGACCGAGGACGGATACTCGCGGCGCGTCACCGGAACGCCGCGGGAGATCATTGCCGTCTACACGCAGTTGGTGAAACGGGACAGCATTTGGGAAGAGACACTGGTCTTCGACCCCGAGCAGCCCGAAGACGGCGTAACCCTTCCGTCCGGCACACCGACCGCGGAGATCGCGCACTTCTGCGAAATGTACGACGCAGCGGATGCGGATGGGCGGACATTGCTCCGGCAACAGGCCGAGACCCTTTGCAACGTGAACGACGACGCTCACTGACGTTTCCTGGTCGTTGACAGCCGGCCCGTTCATCGAGCCCTAGACTCAAGTGTACGCCGCGCGCTGTTCGTATGGCGAAGGTCGGGATCGAGAGGATCACAGCCATGTCCAAGGCACAGGATCAGTTAGGACGTCTCCGGATCGCCGTGCCGTGCCAGGCTGGCTGGGAGGGAATGGCCGGCGATGAGCGGGTGCGCCACTGTGCGCTCTGCAGCCTCAATGTCTACAACTTCGCGGAGATGACCCGCGATGAAGTGCGCGATCTCCTCATGCGCACAGAAGGACGAGTGTGCGCCCGTCTGTATCGCCGCGCCGACGGCACAGTGCTTACCCGCGACTGCCCGACGGGTATTCGAGCGATGCGGCTGCGGGCGTCGCGCGTCGCGGCTGCGTTGATCGCAGCGGTGTGCAGCCTCCCGGCCTTTGCATTCGGTGTCAGGGCCTGTGAGAAGCCGCGACTCAAGACCCATGGATCCAAGGTCAAACTCGAAATCGAACGGGTCGCCACGTCGCAGCCGGCGGTGCTCACCGGCGTGGTTCGTGACGAGGCGGGTTACCCGATCCCCGGGGTCACCATCGAGGTCCGAGACGAGACCGCGACGCGGGCGTTCACGGCGGTCACTGACGTCAATGGTGCCTTCAACATCACCTCCCTGGACGACGGGCTTTATCGCGTAGAGGTGACACTCTTTGGCTTCAGACAGGCGACGATGGAGCACCTGCAACTGAAGGCAAGCGAAGTGACGCACGCGAGCGTCGCCCTGAGAGTGGATGGTACGACCACGATCACGGTTGGAATGCTCGCGGCAGAACTGGAGATGCTGGACGGTGGCGTAGGAGTAAGGGTTTCCCAGGACTTCATCAACAAACTGCCATTCTGAGACGGGGCACATCCCCGCGGCAGATTCGGGTTGCGCCGACTCGACGGACATTCGCTGCTCCGAGTCAGGTTCATCGGCGTAGATAATTGCGCACGTGCGCGCCGTGACTACCCTGCAGACCTTTCTGGTGCTCGCCGGCTACGTCGCCCTCCTGCTATTTGTTCCTCATGAGTGGCTCCGGCCCCTGTCGGTGGGCTTCTTCGTCTTCGCGGTCCTCGTCGTGGTCGGTGTCCGTGCCTACCTGCGCCGGCTGGAAATGGTGGTGCGCTACCTGGCCACCGACCACACTGCCCGCGAAACGGCGCTGCTGGTGCCCCTCCTCACCGAACGGGAACGAGGACTCCTTCGCTTGAACAAACACCTCACCGCGGCCGAAATCACGAACGTACTTCGCCGGCGGCAGGCCACGCTCACATTCGCCGCCATGTGCGTTGCCATTCCCGGAATCTGCGCCTTCCTGGTGGCCGTGTTCTTCTTCTCGGACTAAAGGCCCTTCCGTCTGCTATCAGCAGGGGAACGTGCGATGGATCCTGGGCGGGACGTAGATGCCCGCAAGCGCGCTGCCTTTGGGACCGTAGACTCGGAACAGGAGACTGAACGATCCCTTCGGCACGGACAGCCAGTTGGCGATGGACGCAGTCCTCGGCGGATCCGCCTGGACGTAGATCGTCACCGATCCGTCGTCCGCGGTCACGAGGCCGCTCGTATACGAGGCCACCACGTATTTGGGATGTGCACTATTGTCTTCATCTGCTCGCGCCACCGCAACAGATTCCGGCCACCCGGGGTAGGGATTTCTCCTGCCGGGCACACTCCTCTATTGATACCGCGCCGCCCGACGTCGGTGAAACGCAACAGACGGAGGTGCGGTCATGATGATCCAGGCTGGACAGACAACAAACTTCATCGTTTCGTACGACGACAGGCTGGCCAAGGGAGCGGCGATGGCGAACGCCGTCCTCGCGGGCTGCGAAAACGATTTGGCTCAAATGAGCGCGCTGTTCGGAGGCATCCTGCCGGCGACGCTGCCCTTCCAGATCGAGCTCAAGCATGGCGCCGGATCGGCTGGCCATGCGACCTGCCTGGCCACCACGATCTCCTACCCGGCGAAGGACGCCAGCCCTCAGAGCGTCCTCTCCACGGTGGACGCCGAAGTGGCCGAGGTTTTGATGGCCACTCAGAACCTCGGCTTCAACTGCAGCTTCAGCAATGGTGAAGCGCTTTCACGCGTGGTTCCCACCGTTCTGTATCCCGAGCGCACATGGGCGTTCTCCGTCGGGAACGACTGGCTCAACAGTCCTCGACAGGACTACGTGACCGTCAATGACCCGACCGACCAGAATCCTATCTCCATCGGCTGTGGAACACTGTTCCTCAACTATCTGGCCCATCAATTGAACCTCGGTTGGCAAGCCATCATCACCGCTGCGGGCAACACTCTTGGGCAGACCGCCGCCAATCTCGGCGTGCCCACGGCCTTCGCCGACTTCTCCGCTCTGCTCGCGCTCCATTTTCCCGCCGGTACGCCCACGAACCTGCCGGATGACAACCCCTTCCCGCTACTGAGTCAACCAACTCTGTACATTCGTCACAACCTGGCGGATAACGGCACGTCGCATACGGGACCAGAGTCGAAGAGCCCGGACATCATCGTCAAGAACACCCTGTTCCCGCAGGATCAATTCGCAACTCAGATTTCCATTGCCAGCGACAATGAAAGCGATCGAAGTGTCCTCGCTGGTCAGACCAACTACCTCTACGTGCGGGTCTGGAACCGCGGAACCGACGCGACCGATGTCACAGCGGACGTCTACTGGTCCCCTCCAGCCACGCTGGTGACTCCGAGTCTATGGACCTTCATCACCGGCGCGATTCTCGCGCACGTGCCCGGGCCGGGAAATATTGTCGAGGTTACCCAACCGCTGGCCTGGGATCAGAGCCTCATCCCCGCCCCAGGCCACTATTGCTTCATTGCCACGGTCGGGAACGCTGAGAATCCAGCGCCCAGCCCGGGGACGTTCAGCACCTTCGATGATTTCGTGAACTACATCGCCGCCCACAACAACATCGCATGGCGAAACTTCAACGTCGTGGCCAACGCCGGCAAACACAGCAAGGGCCGCTTCCAAGGATTCGTGGCCTTGCCCTTCCTCATCCCCGGGGCATGGGATCGAGCCCACGCGTTTGTCCTCGAGACGACCGCGGACCTTCCGAAGGGCGCCCTCATGGCCGTGGAGGTGCCGAGCTGGCTCGGGCGCAAACTTGAGCCAGCCCCCACAGAGGTCGAAGAGCATGAAGACACGAAGGCCGATGGGGACGACCGGTCTCGATCACGCATATCCGTGAAACCGGACGGCCCGCACGTCGTCGGGCAGATCGAATTGCCTGCGGCGACCCGGGCTGCCAGCCACATGCTCGTGAGCATCCCGGCGGAGCATCTCCAGGGAACGTACGAAGTCGCGATCCGCCAGTTGTACAAGGGGCGGGAGGTGGGGCGGATCACTTGGCGGCTTGTGCCAGATGTGTGAGTGATTGCCTGAGATCCAGCCGCCAGTCGAACTCCGCGACACGCTCGAGGTATGAGACGGGACCCCGCCGGCAGATTCGGGCTGGGAACGAGCGAACATTGACGCGAAGCGTTCGTACCGGGGGAACGAATCCGCAGATGACGCAGATGTACGCAGATAAAAGCTGTCCATCTGCGTGAGTCTGCGTCCATCTGCGGATGAATCGGGTCTCACCTGAAGTAGGCTGATGCACCAGATCATGATTCGAAACGTGCTCGCAGTCCTGCTGCTCGCCGCCTCCGCCCACGCGGACCAGAATGCTTTTTTCGATTGTTGGATTGCAGCCGCGGGCGGCCGTCAGCGGTTGGAGTCGGTCGCGGCGGTCCATCGCCTCGACGCAATCGACGAGGATGGGATGCCCGGCGTCCGGGAGGAGTGGACGACATCTGCGCTTCAGCGGCGCGAGCGGCTCTCCCACTCGCGCGATGAAGCGATTACCGTGTACGACGGCACGCAAGGCTGGCGCCGCGACTGGAACGGCTTCGTCGAGAACCTGGCGGGCACAGATCTTCATACGATGGCGTCGATCTGGCCAGGCCGTCACCCGGGCCCGAGGACATGTTCTACCTGCGCCGAGGGGCGGCTGCGGAGACGATTCCGTTCAACTTCGACAACAACCACCTCATGGTCCTCACGACCGTCAACGGAGTCGGTCCGATCTGGTTTCTCGTCGACACCGGCGCGAATTACTCGATCATCAACCACGCAGTGGCCGCGCTTCGTGGAAACATGGTTGCGGACGATTGGAATGGTGGAGACGCCCCCTACGCGCTGATCGTTCTCACAGCTACCCATCCCCGTTCGTCTGTTGAAGTCGCCGTGAAGCGACTCTCCCAAGAGAATCATCCGCAGATGACGCGGATGTACGCAGATAAAACCGTCCTCCATCTGCGTTCATCTGCGTCATCTGCGGATAAGCCTTTTCAATTCGGGCTGCGAGACTGCGCAAACCCCGAGACCGTTCGAGAAGAAGACGCGCAAGACGCAGCAGCCAGGCATCTGGAGATTGGACGACAGAGATTCCGAGCCTTGGTGCAGATGAGGCAACATGAAAAGAAAAGGAACCGTTAGGGTCACACCGTCAAGCGGCAGCGTTTTCCGAGATCTTGGGTTCTCACGCGAGAAAGCAGCGCATCTCTCAGTCCGCGCGGATTTGCTCATTCAACTCCAGAAGGTGATCGCCTCCCGAGGTCTCAAACAGGCGGAGATCGCGAAGATCCTCCACGTGACTCAGCCTCGGGTCAGCGATCTCCTCCGCGGACGAATCGATTTGTTCAGCACCGATGCGCTCCTCGACATGCTGGCCAGCCTTGGCGTAATGGTGCGACTGGTCATGAAAGCGCCTCGCAAGGTGGCATGACGAAGGGGCGATCCCCTGCCCGCTGGATGGCCCCGGTTTCATCTGCGTTCTATCTGCGCCATCTGCGGATAAAGTTTCCGTCAATCACCCGGCCGCGCCATCGCCTCGGCGAACCCGGCAACGCCGCCGACAACTCCTCCATGTGCGCGCTGGCGATGCCGTCCAGCTCCCGCTCCAGCACACCGCTGACGGTGGTCTCCTGCTGGTCCGCCCGATACATCAGCATGTCGATGTGATGCCGCGGCAACCGGACGCGCAGCTCCGCGCACCGGATCGCCTGCGGCAGGATTGCCGTCCGCATCGTCCTCGAGCGCCTCTTCGATCACGCGCAACGGCCAGATCTCCAGCGCCTTGGCCATCATCTCCGCCCGCGGGAACCACTTCCCGAGCGCCACAGCTCGACCTCCTCAGCCTATCGGCTGCATCCGAGGGCGAACGCGATTGCAGAGCAAACCTGATCCATCTTGCGCGCGTCGAGACTGACCACGAGCCGTCCCAACCCGGCCTTCGGGACAGTCACGATGTTGTGCAGGTTCACGACACACGCGTCCTTCATCCCATCATCCGGGCCGAGCACGACCTCCGAGGCCACGCCGCGGATCGTCGAGGTCACGGGAGCGATCGTGATCCGCGAGAGGCGGTCAATGATTGAGTCGCGGGTGAGGACCAGCACCGGCCGCTGCTTGTCGGGCTCAGGAAATCGGAAGAGACGGATATCGCCGCGCGCTACTTTTCCGGCCACGCTGCTACTCCGTCCCAAGCGGCAAACTCGGCGGGATCGTCAGGAGTCCGCTCATAGCCTTCGCGCTCGCGACGTTCAAGATCCGCCGTACGCAGGCGCTGCAGGTGTCCTCGGAGCGCATCGCGGATCAGGGCGGAACGATTGACCTTGAGTCGCCGGGCCACCCGATCAGCAGAGCGAAGCAGGTCCTCTTCGATCACGACCTGTATCGTGTTCATATGTGGAGCGTACTCCACACCCATTTACACGTCAAAAGGGGCTATGAGCAGAGAACGACGATCCGCAGATGACGCAGATGTACGCAGATAAAACCGTCTTCCATCTGCGTTCTATCTGCGCCATCTGCGGATAAGCCTCTTCAACCCCCGACTGCGAGACCGCGAAACCCAGCAACGCAGCAACCAAGCAACTCAGTAACCCTCACCCGGCCACGCCATCGCCTCGGCGAACCCCGGCAACGCCGCCGACAGCTCCTCGAGGTGTACCAATCCAGAGCCAAGCGCCAATGCCCGCTTCACCTTCAATATGCGACAAGCCGCCGCAACCGCCGCGAGAACGTCGTAGGATGAGCTCATGACGGAAACCGGACTGGCCATGCCACGGTTCGTCATGGGCCTAATCGCGGTTCTCTTCTGGGTTGCTGGTGTTTGGCTGGCAATGGACTCCTCCACGTTCGCGTTGCATCCCGCCGACTCCTTTTTGGGGCGAGCACGTGGGTGCTACACGGCTATCGAAGACGCTTTCCAGCTCCAGAAGCCTTCAGCCTGGATTCGTTCGACTGAACAGTGCGCAGCAGCAACGCTCGTTTTGGGTATCCCTCTCGTCGCCCTAAGTCGGGTAGCGAAAGCTTTATGCCGTCGTCGGCGAAATGCAGGCTAACTATCGCTTGCAGCCGACGCAGCGCTGCTCGCGACCATCTCCCAAGTGCGCGACTCTTTCGCGTGCGGCACTGCGCGTCTGAAGCGACGGTCCGTTCTACGTGGTCGAGAGCGAGTCTCGGCGCTTGCCCACTGGGCCACGTCATTCAATCAGTTCCTGCGTCGCGTCGATCGCGAGCAGTCAGGCCGGAGGTGACGTCTACCACTCGTCGACAAGTGCGAGGGACTCGCGGAGTTGGGGCCGTATCTGGAAAATCAACTTAGCGGATCGAACGTTAAGTTGACTTTCCAGATACGCCCCCCAACTTCTCCTGCTGCTATTGCTCCAACTTCGACTTCTCGATGTTCAGGGAACGAACGTCTGCGGCAAACATCGGACCGAGCAGCACCTTCTCGATCGGCAAGCTAAAATCGCCCAACACATCACGCGTCGTGACGTGACGACGACCATTTTGGCGTCGGGCGCGCAGTCTCGAGCCTAGTCCAAATCTCGACGACGCAGGAGAAGCAACGAGCCGTACCTCGTGCTCGCGAAAGAATGAGACGTCCTTGCACATCGGCAACAGTTCGCCGAAGATCTGCGCCATTTCGCGCAGGTACGCGTCGGCATCGAAGACCTCTCGCTCAACATCAAATCGAATCAGCTCATCCAACCAAACGGCGAGATGGGCAAACAAGCCAGCTTTCACGTCCCACACGTAGGCGACACGTGAGAATTGAATCGCGAATGGATCGCTGGCAATTAGGCGCTCGAATCCGAGCGGGTCCATTACCAGCGCACCGCCGGAGGAATCTGCGGCGTATGCGCTCCAGTGATACGGAGCGTCCTTCAGCATGCAGAAGCATGCAACGTAAACTTCGCCGGCGAGGGGTGAGCCCACCAAACGGCGAAAGATCTCGCGCGTGTAGCTGTGCACGTCGGGGGCGAATGTATCGAACGTGGCCTTCGCAACCGTCAAACCGTCTCGAATTTCGGCGTCATCTATGAAATCTCGGTAGTCGGTCAACCAGAGTTCGCCGCTTGCCAGAATGCCACGAAGGCCCGCTGCACTTGTGAAGTGATACAGGTATCCATCCTCCGCAAGGCTCGGAGCTCCGTTCACCTGTGCAATTGCTCGCCGTGCTAGCTGTGCCGCCACGTAAGCCGCGTTCACACCATCGACTACCCACGCGTAAACCGGCTGATCGACCACATCGCCGAATCTCTGGCGGGAGACATGCTTGCCGTGGAATTCAAATTCGGCTTCTGGTTGGCCCTCGGCGCACTCTGGCCATGGGCAGCGAAACAAGCCGCCGTAAATGTGAGTCCAGCAGTAATTCACCAGTCGATCATAGCGCCGACCGGCCGTCTAACTCGTGGCACACGGGGGCCGAGGGTTCGCGTCTTCAGGTCGATGATGTAGCCGGCGCTTTCCGCTGATACGAACAGTTGCTTGTCGTCGGGCATCATGGAGACCATGCCGACGCTCATGTGACCGATCCCGAAGCTGCCGATCTACTACGCTTCGCCGAGCCCGATCCGGAGAAAGACGCGTCCGCGTCCGGAGTCCCTGCCATCCGGCGGGATGGCGACGACCGCTCCGTTCGGAGGAGGTGGCAGGGATTGCCCTTCGTTTCTTCACTCCAGCGGAAGCACGCACGAACACGGTCGCTCCGGTATATCGAGCCTCGTGGCCACGTTTTTGCTCTTTCGTTGCCTGCAAACAATTGAGAACCGGGCACTTGCGACGGCTGCCTTGAGCTGTCGCTCCCCATCGTCAGTGATTCGTATTGATGACCTGCCCTCCTCCGCGCGCGTGCTACGATTCCTTCCGTGCGACGTGTATCGAGACGCCCTGAGGGTGAAGACACCCTTCGCGATGCTGCAGCGATGCAGAGGACAATGAACCGTTTGCGTGGGGGTGCCCCCATTCCCCGCGGCGTGTACCGGTTCGCGAATCATGAGGAGGCTGACGAGTGGATGATCGGGACGGTCGCGAATACTCACGCGCACCTGAGCTCGAAGACCTCCTCTCGCTCTGCAAAGCACTGAACGCCGAAGGCGTCCGGTACGTCCTAATCGGCGGCTTCGCCGTCATCTCTGCGATCTGCTTAAGACCGCCTGCGGCGTTGACTACGCACGCGCGGCCGCACGAGGGATCGAGATCATGACCGTCAACGGCGTACCGATCGCGGTCGGCCGCAAAGAGCTCCCCATCGAGACGAAGCAAACCGTACGTCCCAGCGACGTCTCTGACGTTCAGTTCCTTCGGCTGCGCATCGCAGCGGAAGACGATACGTCGTCGCCTGGTTAGATCCGTGGCGCGCCGCAATCACTGCACTTCTGCCTTCAATCGGGGCCCTCGCGGATCTTCACACCCTATCCTCAAAACGCACTTCGCCAGTCGTCAGTTCCACGGAGAAAGCGGTCCATCCGGATGCCTGCCGCGCTTCGCCGGCGATACTCGTGTCTTCGAGCGATATTTCCCGGAATCCTCCGGAACTGATCGTGTCCGTTTTCCAGAGGCGGCCGGCCTTTCCGAACAACTCCAGGCTCATGCCGTTGTGATCGACGAGGAACAGCGTCCCGGCCGCATCACCAGTCACCGCGGCGATGTCCGTGCCGATCTGCTCCACGAGTGTGCGCGACTTCAGGTCGATGATGTACCCGGCGCCTTTCGCGGATACGAACAGGTGCTTGTCGTCGGGCATCATGGAGACCATTCCGACGCTCATGTGACCGATCTCGAAGCTGCCGATCCACGACGCGTCGCCGAGGCCGATGCGGAGAAAAACGCGTTCGCGTCCGGAGTCGCTCCCTTCCGGCGGGATGGCGATGACCGCTTCGCCCGGGGGTGGAGAGTCGAGAATCGAGGCCGCGCTTAGCTCGAGGCGTGCCTGGATCGAGGGATCCCGGGCCGGGGGAACCCTCCTGGGAACCGGAGCCCGCTGCTCGCGCCTATGAGCGTTGGCCTCCTGGCCGAACCACCTAATGAACTGCAAATGCCGGTATCGTTGTGCGGCCTCACTGCCGGGACCGTGTTCTTCCGCCGACCGCGCCGCGTCGTTGAATAACATCCCGATCGCTTTTTCGACGTCGGGGTCTTTTTCCTCGCGGATCCGTTTGAGCTCCATCGAGATTCGCTGGAGGTCCTTTTGTCCCTGTTCGCGGATCTCCTCACGCTGCACGGCCCGTTCATAAATGCCGGCGAGCTCCTCGGCGTTGTGAAGATTCTTGTAGCGCGGTTCCACCTGCCGTTTGCGCAGACGCTTGGCGTCGCGGCGTAATTCACGTCTCTGCTTCGCCGTCAGGAACGTGTTCACCGGCGAATCTGGGGCCTGTTCGACGCGCTGCAACACGTCGAGATACTCGTTCATGAGCGCCACGGCCCGTTCGGGTGCGTTGTCGTTCTTCATGTCGGATGCGTTGGTATGCTTCATGACGGTCATGGAACCCGGGCGCACCTCTCGGCGCGCCCGGGTTCACAACCTCCTTTCTCTAGTCTCTACGCTTTCGGTTCGCTACGCTTTCGGCGTCGTGGACGTTTCGCGGACGGGTACCGGCGCCGGCGTCGGCACCGGTGCAGGCGCGGGCGTCTGCGGCTGAGGGGCTTGCGTCTTCTTGCGACGCGAGATGCCTTTCAGCCGTTTGACTTCCTCGACGTGCGGCACGAGCACTGCCTTGTCCGGGTCCTTGGCGAGCTGTGTCCCGATCGCATACGCCTGCATTCCGATCTGCGCCAGCCGTTGGTGACGAACCAGGTTTGCTCCGTCGATGACCTTCAGAAACGCGCGAGCCTCGTCGGCCACGGCGTCCCAGCGCAGCGAGTCGTCCTGCAACTGACGGACCTCGTCGAGCGGCTGCCCGAGCGCCTGCGATACGTTGGCGAGCACGCCGATCACGTTGATCGACGCCTCGACGACCGTCTTCGGCTGGATCCGCAAACGCTGTTTGACCTGCTTGCTCTCCTCTTTCGACAACGGCGCGCCATCATCGATCTGCGACCGGATGGTGCGCAACTGCGCGATGACGTCCTCGGGGGTCAGACTGGCCGGAATCTGGTTCGGTGTAACAGGGGTGGTGTTACTCATGACATTCCTCCATACGCGAGCAGTCAGGCCGGAGGTGACGTCCACGACTCGTCGACAAGTGCGAGCGGCCACCGGCTGGAAGTCTCGGCCACGCGCCGATACCTCCGGTTGATGTGTTCCCGAGGCATGTACACACCTCGAGTGCCCGCGGCAGGAGGAGATAACTCAACTCCCGCGCCGGTACAGGACTATGTGCTATCCAGCACGCCCATACCGCCGACAGCCGCCAAAGCCGGAAACCTTACGATCTTCGACTTTGTAGCGACAATATAGGTCAGTTGATGCGAGATGTCAAGGGGGCAGTGCGTGGGGACGCCCATGTGTAACGCTTCCCAGCAACATGCGCGGCAAGGGCGTCCCGAGTGCGTAGCGTTCCTGGGCGAAGGGCGTCGCGTTGTTGCGCTGGGGAGAAGCGTTTCCGAGCGGGGGCGCAGCGTGGCCGCGCGAGGGCGCAGCGTTTCTGCGCCGAGGCAGAGCGTTTCCACCCGAACGGCGCAGCGTTGCTGCGCGGAGCGTGGAACATTGCTGCGCGGAGGCGCAGCAATGCTATGCGGACGCGCAGCATTGCTTCGCGGAGGGGCGGCATTGCTTCGCCGGTGCGCAGAATTGATTCGCGAATGGCGAAGGATTCCTGCGCGTATGGCAAAGGTTTCCTGCGCGGAGGGGAAATCATTGCTTCGCGGAGGCGCAGCATCGCTACGTGGAGGCGCAGCATTGCTGCACGAAGCTGGGGCCTTGCTGCGCGAAGGCGCAGCGTTCCTGCGCGGATAGCGAAGGGTTCCCGCGCGGACAGCGCAGCGTTGCCACACGGACTGGCAGCACTACTACGCGGAGGCGCAGCATTGATACGCGGAAGTGGAGCATTGCTGCGCGGAGGGGCAGGATTGCTTCACGGAGGGGGCAGGATTGCTCCGCGGAAGGGCCAGCATTGCCACGCGGAACGACAGGATTGCTACGCGGAAGGGCGGGATTGCTGCGCGGAAGGGCAGGATTGCTGCGCAGAGGGACAGGATTGCTCCGCAGAAGGGCGGGATTGCTGATCGGAGGGAAAGCATTGCTACGCGGACGGGCAGCGTCGCTTCGCGGAGGTGGAGCATTGCTGCGCGGACGTGCAGGGTAGCTGCACGACCAGCGTGCGGACGTGTGCGTCCAGCGCGATCTTCGCCCGCCGCGTCAGCGAACCCTCATCGCCCCAAGGAGCAACAGTGTGCCGGCGAGCGCCATTAACATCCACGTAGAGGCCGTTGGGATCGGTGCCAGGTTCGCGGGGTTGACAACGAAGACCCACGCCGCCCCCGCTTGATCGCTGTCGTCGAGTAGCGCAAGCATGCCGGCGCGCACGATCAACGTACACGCCGAGGCGGATCTGAGCAAGGTCTCAGTTGAGTGCGAGCGTTGGCGTGTGACGGCTCGACCGAGCTCGACGTCATCGAGCAAGAAACGGTTGCCAGGCGGCGTGCCGTGCGTCACTGAGAGGTTTTGACCACTACCGCCCCTTATGGCGGAGGAACCGTCGAGACCTAGATTCCCGAGGCGTAGGTGGCTGCGTAGATCCTTGTCGCGCCTCCGTTCACGGCCACGCCTGAGACGGTGACACCCTCGAGACCGGCAGGCGCATAGGTCTTCCCGGAGTCCTTCGACACGAAGAATCCGCCGCCGTTGGCGAACGGAAAGACGGCGGCTTGTAAGGCTGCGGCTGGTGTGCGAGCCACTTCGAGGCGGGCGCGGGTGATCCTCACCCTCGTGCGGCGGCTGCGGCCCGCGGTGGCGCAGAATGGCCTGCCGAACGGAGAACGAAGGTCTATCCGCAGATGGACGCAGAGAAACGCTGATAAAACCGTTCTCCATTGCGTTCATCTGGTCATCTGCGGATCAGGTTCCATGACCAGCGCTTACGAAATCAATGAAGGAGCGTCGCTCGACATCGTGCTGACCCGCACAGCCGGCGCGTCCATCAGGACCACGCAGCTGCCCAGGCGCGCGGTGTGGAAGCGTAACCAAAAAGCTTCTTTGACATTGCTTTAACGCTCGGATATCATTACTCCATCATTGCTTCCTGAACCAACTCGTAGCGGTTGTCTAGGCGCCAGAGAAGTGCGTCGTTCTCGCGTAACCCTCAGCCAGATCGCAAGTGCTGTTCCAGATATAACGCTCCTGAGATGATTGCGAAAGACGTTCCTACATGGTCGGAATCGCGGCGACGCCAAGCAAGCCAAACGTTCTCAGGCTTAGACCCGCAGCGGCTGTGCTGGCCGCAATCTCATTATTAGCGCTCGGCGTTTGGAAACAGCGCGACGCTTTCCTGTCCCCCTCACTCGCTCCTCTGCGTTACGGTCAGCCAATCGAGCCGACTACACTGCGCGACGGCACTGTTTCCGTGACCCTCGGAAGCGGCCGGTGGGATGTGATTCTCATCGACGTCTCAGGCAATGGCCTTCAACTCTCTTCGTATCTACAATTTCTCCTTGATAGCGGGCGCTACGTCCGTTCTGCCATCAATCCGATCCTGCTGGTGCAGAATGACACCGCCGGACCGGTCCGCGACGAGCGCCGCCGCCGGGTTAGTCTTCCGGTCGTGCCGATCGAGGCGCACGAGTCCGAGTTCATCCGGCACGGATTTCTCTTTGACGACGAGCGCGTCGTCTTTATCAATCCCCAACGGCGAGTCGCTTTCGTGGCGTCGTTCGCCCGGCCCAATGACCTCCGTCTGCTTTTCGAAAAATTCATTCCGCGCACACAATCAGCCGTGGAACTGCGCTCGGCACCACTCGCGGCGGGCGACGAGATGCCGAAGATCTCGCTGAAACCGCTCAATGCGCCCACCGCGGCGCACGCGGGAGGGCCAGCAACGTGGGTCGTTTTCGGCGGCAAGTGCAGCGCGTGCGTCTTGAGCTCGTACACGCAGCGGTTCGCTTCCCACGAGAACGCGCTCCTCCAACAGGCGAACGTCTCGGGCACTGCGGTCTATCTCGTGTTCAGCTCCCTACTTTCGACGCTCGACCTGCAGCGCCGTCTGAAAGAACTGCACGTCCGATCGACGGCGTTCATCGCGGGCGGGCCTATAGGCGGTGTCGAGGGCGACTACTCGCGAGAGCCGCTTTCCGACTCCGATGTCGTCGTGATCACGACGAACGCACAAAACCGCGTCGTTCACGTCGATTCGTTCGAGGCCTACCTAAGTGCCATGGGGAGGCAGCGGTGAAAGCCCAAACGCTGCTGGTTCTATTGTCGTTCGTATTCGTCACCGTGTTTGCCGCCGAGGTTCCGGAGTACCGTGCCGATTTGTTACCGGTCGCACCGATCGATGGTGCCGGCTTGGTACGCAAGGTAGTATTCTCGCGCAGCCAGCCATCGGCCTATTTTCTCCTCGACCGGGAAACCCACGCTGTTCATCTGGTGCAGCCAGGCGGCACGCGACTCATCGGCGGCATTGGCAATGCTCCAGGCGAGCTTTACTACCCCTTCGACCTCGCGGTTGGGGATGGCGATCGTCTCTACATAAAAGACGGCGGCAATCGCCGGATCCAGATCCTCGGCGAGAACGGCCATTTCCTCGGCGAGTTTCCCGATCTTCCGAAGAGCGAAGGCATGGGCGTGGACAACCGCGGCGACATCTTCATCGGCCAGCCGGCGACGGGCCATCTGATTTCCGTTTACGACCGCACGGGAAAGAAGCTTGCCGCGTTCGGAGAACTTCTGTCCCCCGCCGCTCTCTATCCGCAGCTCAAAGCGCACGAGACAGCGTATCAAACGGCAATCAATCGCGTCCGCATCGCCGTCGACGACGAGGACAACGTCTGGGTGGCCTTCATCCACGCTCCCATCGTCCGCAAGTACGACCGCAGCGGCCGTCTGCTCACACAACAGACGCTTCGGTTGCCGGGAATCTCGCAGCTAACCGCGGCGGTACTGCAAGCGCCGCCGCCGCCGCGTTACATTTCGCAGAATTTCGACGGAATCCAGATCACGATGGTCATCCGAGAGATCGTCTTCGATCGGAAGGCCCGTCAGCCGCTGCTGCTTCTCGGAGACGACAGCATCGTGTGCCTCAGTCGCGACGGTGTGCCCGAGAGGATCATCCGCCCTGATCTCCACGGCGCATTGCTCGAAACGCTCGCCGTGGACAATGAGGGCACGATCTTCACGTCGAAATTCTTATCCGCTCAACTGCTTCGCGTGGTCGTGTCGGAGCCAGGAAAGGAGGTGAGGAGATGACAAGGCGCTTCAAAACCGTCGTTGCGTCCATCGCGCTCGCTGGGGTAATTCTGCTCAGCGTGCCGTCCATAGCTAAAGCCGTCTGCTGCTATAGCGGAACGTCGACTTGCTGCGGTTGCCAGTGTTCTGCTGATCCGAGTGGCTGCTCGGCCGGACCATGTCCACCGTAACGCTTCACCGGTGCAGTCACTCTCCCAACGGGCGTCTGCATCGGCGGTTCTCGTGACCACGCGAGTTGGGCATGTGTTCGTGCGCAACTCGCGTGGTTCTGCCGAAACGAAAAGGAGGTAAGGAGATGACAAAGCTCTTCAAGACCCTGGTTACATCACTTGCGCTCGCCGGCGCAATTCTGCTCAGCTTGCCGTCCGTCGCCCGCGCCGTGTGCTGTGACAGCGGCACCAACCGATGCTGCGGTTGCTGGTGTTCTGCTGATCCCAACGGCTGCTCGGCCGGAGCATGTCCACCTTGACGCTTCACGGGCGGTAGTTACTCTCCCTTAGGCTATCCACATCGGCGCTTCTCACGACCACGCGGATTGGGGTGGGCTGTCATGACATTGTTCGCACTCCTGCTCACGCTTGTGACCTTACAGGCTGGCGAGGCAAACGCCGAACAGAAGGGGACTCTCTGCGTTCTTCATAAGAACGATCAGCAGTGCACCAGCACCGAGGGATTGACGGTGCCCGTCGTTCCGGCGGAGATCTCCCGTGAATTCGTCTGGGCAAGCGCGGACGGATCCCGTCTGTTCCTCGGGACGATTGCCGAGAAGGCGGCAACAGTTTCGATCGATGAGAAATCCCGCTCCAACATCACCCTGGCGATCGTCGGCGACCGGAGGCGGGGCTGGCCCCTCGACGCGCGCCTGACGTTCGCGACCAAAGAACAGGAGTGGATGTTCCCTCTCAGCACGAAGGTCGTTGGAAAGCTCCGGAGCGTCCGGCTTCCGCCCGCCTCCTATCTCATGACCATCGCTGCGGAGCATCACCTGATCGCCAAGCGGACGCTGAACGCGAAGAAGGACATCGCCCTCGGCGAGATTGCCCTGAAACCGCTGCCGCTGATCTCCGGCCGCGTAGTCACCATGAAGGACGAGCCGCTCGCAGGTGTGCAGATCGTCCGGCCCGACGGCAAAATCCAGACCACGACCAATGAACAGGGGCAATTTCGCACCGAACTGGCGGAGCCAATCCCTGAGGAAGTCCTCATCACCCAGGCGCATTTCGCCTCCACGCTCCTTCCGCTCGTCAACGTGAGCGGTGAAATCGACCTCGGCACGATTCACCTCGGAGCGGGGTTCAAGCTCACCCTGCGGCTCGTGCGGCCTGATGTCGAAAACCTGCCGCTGCACGTCCGCTTATTGCGCGAGACGCCGGAGAAGAACGAGCCCTCCCCGATTGCCCAACGCGAGCTGCCCGAGAAAGAAGACCAGGTCTCCTTCCCGGATCTGAGTGCGGGCAAGTACGTCGTGGTGATCGAAGGGAAAGAGCCGTTGCAAAGGTTGTCGAAAGAAATCGAGATCAAGGATGCCGATCTCGATGAGGAAATGCGGATCGCTCCCTTCCGCCTCGATGGCAGCGTGCGCGTCGGCGACGAGCCTCTGGCCGGCGGCGGCAACATTGACCTGCGCGATCTGACTCAGTCCTGGCGCGTCACCGTATCCATCGATGACGCGGGGCGCTTCGGCGGCAGCATGTGGCAGGGCGGCAAGGTTGGCGGCTTTGTCAGTGCGGCGAGCATCCACGAGTTCATCGTGTCTCCGGATCTCGGCGCGGATCCCTCTCCGTGGGACATCCAATTCCATCGGCGCTACATACGAGGACGAATCTTCGACGAGGAGACGAACCAAACCGTTCAACAGCCATCGCTCCGGCTGCAGGTTGCGTCGGGCGATAGTCAATCGAATTCGTCTCTGCCCATTGATCCGGATGGGCGATATTCGATTCTGGCCGTCAGAGCCGGAACGTACGAGCTGCGAGCCCAGGCACCCGACTATGTGCCGGCGAACGCAACGGTGAGCGTCGCCGCGGAGGACTCCATGGATCGGCAGGTCGACTTCCCACTCGCGCGCGGCTTTCAGCAGGTCGTCGAGTTCGTGTGGCCGTCGGGGCAAGCCGTGGCAGACGCGCCGGTGCTCGAAGGCATCGCCAGCGACGGTTACAACCCCGAACGGACGTACACCACCGACGGCACGGGACGTCTGACGTTAAATCTCCGCCGCGGCGAGGTGAAAACGATCTATATCCTGCCGCGCGACGGCTCGTTCGCCGTCGCGCATGTCATGGCACCGGAGAGCTCCGATGCCGATCCGCTTCGGCTCGTCGTTCCCTCGCCTGCAGGGGCGCTTCGCGCCGAGATGCGCGACGCTGACGACAAACCTCTCCCCGCGATGCTGCTTTTTCGATTCAATGGCGAACTGATTCCGCAGCCCGTCATCCTGCATTTGACCGGCCAATACGAAAACGCCTCGATATTGCGCGTGCCAAATCTTCCGGCCGGAGCGTACGAGATCTGGGCGGTTCCAGTGGTCAATTATGCGTTCGCGCCGCTCGCCGGAAGAGTTCCGAGCCGCGCGCCGCTGCGCGTCGGCCTCGCGATGGGCGAGCAGTCGGTTACGGTCATCGCCGGGCCACTCAATTGAACACGACGATTTCGCGGCCCGCAGAAAGTACCGCCAACGACACCCGCCAATAGAATCAAAGTGTCTCTGTGGTAAGTGAATTTGGAGAGCACCGAGGTTAAGCTAAGGTTAAGCTGCAACCTCCTATGTCCCGGCCCCTGCGTATCATCCATCTCACGGTTGCTGTCGATGGGGCGCCGTGGATGATCGGGATGGCGCGGGAGCAGCGGCGGAGGGGGCATGAGGTGGCTGTCATCCTCCCCTCACGCAACGGCAGCATCGCGCCGGCGCTGGAAGCCGAGGGGATTCCGTACCATCTTGCGCCGTGCGATGCGCTCGGAGTCGGGAGCCATTTCGAGCGCGCGCGGGTGATCCTTACCCTCGTGCGGCTTCTGCGGCGGCTGCGGCCGGACGTCATACATAGTCACCTCATCAACTCCGTGGTCACGGCGCGCATCGCGGCGTGGATTGCAGACGTGCCCAACCGCCTCGGCGCAAACGCCGGGCCGCTCACTCTCGAGTCGGAACTGCTGCGGCCCGCGGAAGTGGGTACCGCGGTATTCGACACGCGCACCATCGCATCGTGCTCCTACACCCTCGAGCTCTTCGCGCGCTACGGCGTGCCCGCCTCGCAATGCGATCTGGTCTACTACGGGCCGGACCATACGCGCTTCGATCCGGCGAAGGCGGACGGCGCGCGGGTGCGACGCGAGCTCGGCATCGACGACGACACGCCGCTGGTCGGCATCGTGGCCTACTTCTACGCTCCGTCCCAGTCGCTGGCGGTATTCGGACCCGGACTGGTCGGCCGCGGCATCAAAGGGCATGAGGTCCTGCTCGATGCCGTGCCGCGCATCCTCGCGCAGGTGCCGAACGCGAAGTTCGCTCTCGTCGGCCGCGGCTGGGGGGCCGAGGGTGAGCGGTATCTGCAATCGCTGAAGGAGCGTGCCAAGGCGCTCGGCGATGCCGTGCTCTTCCCCGGGGAACGAAGCGACGTGCCCGACACGCTCGCGGCATTCGACGTCTCCGTCCATCCCTCGCTCAACGACAACCTCGGCGGCACGATCGAATCGCTGTTGATGGCCCGGCCGATGGTCGTCTCCGACATCCGCGGCTACGAGGACAGCGTACTGCACGAAGAGACCGGCCTGGTGGTGCCTGCCGGCGATTCCGCCGCGCTCGCGGATGCCGTCGTGCGCTTCCTGCGCGACCGCGAGCTGGCCCGCCGCCTCGGCGAGAACGGCCGCAAGCGGATGCTGGAAACCTTTACGTTGCAACGCTCCGTGGAAACGCTGGACGCGATTTTTGCGCGCCAGCGCGAGCGCGCCGAGGGTCACTACCGTCTGGCCACGATGATCGGGCGCGCCGTGGCCATGCCCTTCAGGCTCCTGCCGATCATGCGCGAAGTCCGGCGCGTGCAGCGGCACTATCACCCACCGCCACGGCTCTCAGTAAGAGTGAAGAGCGCCTTGCGCAGGTTCCTAAAACCGGCGCCGAAAGCACGCGGACGGATTCGCGTGGCACAGGTGGCGGGTGTTTGGAGCGACAGCGATTGGTTCGCCGGCCTCTGCCGCGATCTGACGGCACGCGGCTACGACGTCATCGCCGTCATCGACGAACAACGCGGCGACCTCGGCGCGCGACTCGAAGCGGCCGGTATTCGCTGCTATCGTCTGGCCCTGACCTTCGCCACAGACCTCGATCGCGCGCGGCTCCCCGTCTATGCCACGAAGATCCCGTTGGCGGCCATCCGCCTGGCGCGCATCCTCCGGCGCGAGAAGATCGACATCGTGCACTCGCACGTCTTCGCCTCGGTCGTCGTGGCGCGTCTCGCCGCCGTGCTCGCGCGCGCGCGTCACGTGGCCGGCATCCCCGGACCGCGCCACCTCGAGGCGAAGCTCACGCGAATCGTCGATCGCCGTACGTTGTGGATGGACGATGTGACTATCGCCGGCTGCCACTACACACGCGACCTCTACGCCGCCCTCGGCGCGAGCGACGACCGCCTGGCCTGCATCTACTATGGCGTCGATGCGAAACGCTTCGACCCCGCACTTGCCGATCCCGCCGCGGCACGCCGCGCCCTTGGCATCGCCGCAGGCGCACCACTGGTCGTGCTCGTGGCGCACTTCTATCCGCCGACGCGCGGCCCGCAGACGCCGCCGCATACGATGGGGCGCGGACCGAAAGGACATGAAGACTTCCTGGCCGCCGCGCGAATCGTCGCCGAGCGCTTCCCCGAGGCGCACTTCGTGCTCGCCGGGGGCGGAGTCGTCGATGCGGGCGAAGCGTATCGGCAACAGTTGATGGCGGCGTGGGCGAATGATCGCGTCCTCTTCGCAGGCCATGTCGACGACGTGGCCTCGCTTCTGGCGGCCGCGGACGTGGTCGTGCAATGTTCGCTCACGGAGAACCTCGGCGGCACGATCGAGGCTCTGCTGATGGCGCGCCCGGTCGTGGCCACGCGCGTCGGCGGAATGCCGGAGTCGGTGCGGGACGGCGAGACCGGCCTGCTCGTGCCGGCCTCCGACCCCGCGGCCCTGGCCTCGGCAATCGAGCGGTTGCTGGAACATCGCGAAGAAGCAGCGGCGTTCGGGCGCGCCGGCCGCAGGCTGATGCTCGAGCGCTTCACCGCGGCCAGGACAGCCGATGACATCACGGCGGTGTATCGGCGGATGGTGGGCGAAGGAGTCCCGGCGTGATCGAGTACGACTCCGCCGCCCGCCCGCCACGCGCGCTCGAAGAGCTGCTCGACCTTCGCGCGCACGCCTCGCTTCTCCGCGCACTGGTGACGCGGAACCTCAAAGTGCGCTACAAGCGCTCCGCGTTCGGCTTCCTCTGGACGATGGCCAGCCCGGCGCTGATGCTCATCGTGCTGTCGCTCGCGTTCACGCGCCTCTTCGCCGTGAGCGCTCCGGCGTATCCGGCATTCGTCTTCCCCGGCCTGCTGCTGTGGAACTTCTTCGCGCAGACCACGACCATGTCCGGCGAGGAGATGACCGGCAGCGATATCTGGAAGCGCATGCGCTTCCCGAAGACGGCACTGGCCATCTCCACGCTGTTCACGGGGATCATCAACCTGACGCTGGCACTGGTCCCTCTCATCGTCATCCTGGCCGCCGCGCACCGCCCGCTCGGCCTGGCGTTGGTGACGCTGCCGCTGACGATCGTTCTCACGGCCATGTTCGTGCTGGGCGCGTCGCTCATCCTCGCCAGCGGCGCGCTGCACTTCGCCGATGTCATGCCGGCGTGGAACATGCTCCTGCCGGCGCTCATGTTCACCGCTCCCGTGGTCTATCCTGCGGCGATCGTGCCGCCGTCGCTGAGGCCCTGGCTGCAACTCAACCCGATGACGTTGTATCTCGAAGCATTCCGCGCGCCGCTCTACTCGAACTCGATGCCCGCTGCCTCCTCCCTCGCACTGATGCTGGCCCTCGGGGTGACGACGCTGGCGCTCGGGTGGCTGCTCTTCACCCGCTCCGCCGATGACATCGCCTATCGTGCCTGACGACGTCGCCGTGCGGCTGGACAGTGTCACCGTGCGCTACAAGGTCGCGCTCGATGCTCAGGTCACGCTGAAGGAATCGATCGTCCGCGGCCGGCGGCGCCGCTTCGTCGAGCACGCCGCACTCGATGACGTCACGCTCGCCGTGGCGCGCGGCGAGATGCTCGGCGTCATCGGCCGCAATGGCGCGGGCAAGACCACCCTGCTGAACGTCATGGCCCGCGTGCTTCAGCCGACGTCCGGACGACTGCGGCTGCGGGGCAGCGTCTCCTCGATCATCGACCTTCTCAGCGGCTTCCATCCGGAGTTGACCGGCCGCGAGAACGCCTATCTCCGCGGCGCGTTCCTCGGCGTGAGCCGCGCGCGCATGCACGAGCGCATCGACCCCATCGCCGCCTTCGCGGACATCGGGCGCTTCTTCGACGCGCCGCTGCGGACGTACTCCGCGGGCATGATCGTGCGACTGGCCTTCGCCGTCACTGCCAGCGTCGATGCCGACATTCTCCTCATCGACGAAGCGCTCGGCGTCGGCGACGCCGAGTTCCAGGCCAAGTGCGCGGCGCGGATGGCCGAGCATCGCGCGCGCGGCGTAACCTTCGTCGTCGTCTCCCATGATGTGGCCCGACTACAGTCGAGCTGCGACCGCATCGTCTGGCTCGATCAGGGGCGCATCCACGCGCTCGGCGACCCAGGCGACGTCGTCGCTCAATACTCCGCCGCACAACATCCCGCATGAACTGGAACCGGCCCGCGGTCTGCTTCTCCGTCGACGACGTTCATCCCGCGCCCGTCGCCGCGGAGGCGCTCGCGCACGTGCAGTGGCTGCAGGAGCGCCATCCGCAACTGCGCGTCACGCTCTTCACCACGCCCGACTGGCGAACACTCGATCCCTATCCGACGCGGCCATTCCTCACCCGCGTGCCCTTCCTGCGCGACCGCGTCTTCACCGGCGCCGTCCACGCGCGCGGCACGTTCCGTCTCGACCGGCACGAGCACTTCTGCGCGCTCCTCCGCGGCTGGCGCGGTGCCGAGGTGGCGTTGCACGGATTGCAGCACGTGCGGACGGGAATGCGCCCTGTCCTGGAGTTCGCGGGTCGCACTCGGAACGACTGCCGCGCCATGCTGCACGAAGCGATGGCGATCTTCGACGCTGCGCGGCTGCCGTTCGTGCGCGGCATGTCGCCGCCGGGATGGGCAGCGCCACCGCCGCTGCTCGAGGCCATGCGCGACGCCGGCCTGACCTTCGTTGCCTCGGCGCGCGATCTGGACACGCCGATCACGCCCGATGCCGCCGCCAACGGCAGCGGGATGCGCGGCGTCCCGCTCCTGCGCCCGTACCGCATCGAGCCGGGTCTTCTGCACTTTCCGACGAACTTCCAGGCCACCTCGCCGATCGAGCGCGCCGTGGCCATTCTCGAAAACGGCGGGCTGCTGTCGATCAAGGCGCATCTCCTTGCGCGATCGGGCTCGTACCGCGCGCTCGACGGACTGACGACGGAGTACCGCGACTGCCTTCATCGCCTCTTCAGCGTCGTCGAAGAGCGCTTCGGCGACGATGTGTGGTGGACGTCGATGGGCGAGATGGCGTCATGAGAGTCCGCCGCCTGCTCGCCGGCGATACCGATCCGGCTGAATATCTCGCCGGCGCGAACCTCGCGTTCGGTCATTGGGGCGACGAGGCCACGTTCGCCTGGGCGTTCCGCGGCGGTGAGCTGCTCTTCCTCGATGACGAGAGCGGCCGCCCGGTCTCCGCGTCGGGCATCAACTACCGCACGTTGCTGGACGGACGACGAGTGGCCATCATCAGCGGCGCATGGACGTTGCCCGCGGCGCGTGGCGCGGGCGCGTTCTCCAGACTGATCGAGGCCACGCACGCGACCGCGCGCGAGCGCAACGCCCTCACCATCGCCTTCGGCCGCATGGACAACGTCAGTTGCCGCCTGGTCGAAGCGGCCGGCGCGCAGGTTCATGCGACGTTCTACTGCCGTTCGCTGGTACCGGATGCGCCGAGCGCGCCACTCGAACCGCTCGATCGTCTCGATCCCGGCGCGTTCGACTTCCCCACCGCCTTCCGCTACACGCGGGCTGAATGGCGCACGCAGTTCCTCGGCCGCCCGCACGCGCTCATCGAATGCCTCGGGCGGCGCGGCGAATGGGCCGCGATCGTCGAGCAGGCCGCCGACTTCGATCGCGTACACGCCGTTTCGCACGAGCAGGCCCTGCCCGAACTCGCCGCGCGCGCACACGCGGCGGGGCGACAGCTGTTCTGGTTCACGCTGAAGCGTCCCTCGCTGGCATGCGAATGGACCGACGGCTTTCTCTCGACCTTTCCGCCCGCGGACGTCAGCGCCTGGGAGATCCAGAACGGCGATCGGATGTGATGCGCGCCGGCACGCCCCACACCGTCACGTCCTCCGGGACATCCCGCACGACCACCGCACCCGCGCCAATCACCGCACCGGCGCCGATGCTGATGCCCGAGACCACGGTCGCGCCTGGCCCGACGAGCGTCGCCGCACCCGCACGCACATCGCCGCCGAGCGTAGCCGCCGGCGCGAGATGGACGAAGTCGCCGATGACACAATCATGATCGATCGATGCCTTCGTGTTCACCAGAACGCCGCGCCCGAGCGTCGCACGCGGCAGCACGATCGCGCCGGCGCAGAGCATCGAGCCTTCGCCGATCGCGGCGGACGGAGCGACGGACGTGAATGGATGAATGGCCGTGGCCAGCCGCTCGCCGGCGCTCACGACGCGTTCGGTAACCGTGCGCCGCAGAGCGTTATCGCCGATCGCGATGATCACACCGTCGTGCTCGACCTCGGCGAGCGAGGCGAAGACACGAAGTCCGAGCACGGTCGTGCCGTGGAGTGAGGGCGCGTCGTCGACGAAACCTACGGCACGATCCCTGAGGATGTCCGCGACGATCGCGCCGTGCCTGCCCGCACCGAGGATGACGATTCGTTTCACGCGCAGTCCGGCGATCTCATCCCAGCACTTTCATGCTGCACGTCTCCGCGGCCACTGCTTCGCAGACATAGTTGATGTCTTCCTCGGCCAGGTTGCCGTGAAACGGCAATGCCAGCAGCGACGCACCAGCGGCCTCGGTGTGCGGAAACATGCCGGGACGGAAGCCGAACCGTTCGCGATAGAACGGCTGCAGGTGGATCGGCGGAAAGTACGGGCGGCTGTCGATGCCCCGCGCGGCTAATGCGGCCCTCAGTTGATCGCGATCGATTCCGTCGGCGAGCCGGACGACGTAGACGAACCAACTGAGGTGCATTCCCGGGCGCGGCGGCGCGAGCGGCGTGACGCCATCGAGGCCTGCCAGCAACGCGTTGTAGCGCGTCGCCACCGCCTCCCGCTTGTGCAATAGCTCGTCGAGGCGGCGGATCTGCGCCAGCCCAATCGCCGCGCTGATCGAATCCATGCGGTAGTTGAAGCCGAGGCGTTCATGATCGAGCGAGGCGGCGGAGTCAGAGCGCCCCTGATTGCGAAGACTGCGCGCCAACCGCGCCCAATCGTCGCGATCGGTAAGCAGCACCCCGCCCTCGCCTGTCGTCATCTGCTTGTTCGGATAGAACCCGAATGCCGCCACATCGCCCCAACGGCCGGCAAAGACTCCGTCGGCCGAGGCGCCGACAGCCTCGCACGCATCCTCGATCACGGTGACGCCGTTCCGGCGGGCGGCAGCGAGGATGGCGTCCATCTCCACCGTCCGCCCGAAGATATGTACTGGCAGCACCGCGCGCAGCCGCCCCCGCGGCGCGAGCGTTTCGATCGCATGTACCGTCGCCGCCGGATCCATCGTCAGCGTCTCCGGATCGATGTCGACGAAGTGCGGCACGCCGCGCTCGAACAGGATCGAATTCGCCGAGGCGATGAACGAGAACGGCGTGGTGATGACAAGATCTCCCTCACCCACTCCCGCGGCGATCATGGCCACGTGCAACGCCGCCGTCCCGCTCGACATGGCCACGGCATGCCACGCCCCGAACTTCGCGGCGAACTCTCTCTCGAATGCTTCCAGCATCGGCCCGAACGAGAGCTGTCCCGAGCGCAGCACTTCGTCGACGAGACGCCGTTCTTCGGAGGTGATGTCCGGAGAGGAGAGTTGGACGCGCCGGAGGGCCATGCGTGAACGAAGATATCCCAACTACATCCCTACCCCAACGCCACCGTCGTGATCGCAAACGGCAAATCGAGCGTCACTGTCGTCGCATTCGTCGAGATATTCAGATTCGCGTCTGAGGGCTGCTCGAGCGCGTTGACGGCCGACGCGGCGAGAGCGCCGCCCGATTGGTACAGACTGGCGATCGTCGGATCGAGTGTGACCTCCACGCCCGGCACCGCACCGTTCGTCGGCTGATACAGCCGCAGGATCATCTGCGACGGATTCACCGTGCCGGCCTTCGCGACGGTGACGAGCGCTCTCTCGTCGGTCGTCGACGCGATGCTCATCGACGGCGGGAGCTCGCCTGTTGCGGATGCGGGTATGGCGAGGGCGGCAACTGGGTTGTTGAGGTCGAGTGCGGCGGCGAGCATGGAGCCGTAGCCCCAGGCGCCGTTTGCCGGCGACTGCAACTGGCCCGGGACCGCCACGGCGAAGGAGACGGTGTGCGAATCGTCGTCGCTACCCGAGGCGGCATTGGTGCCCTCCCCGGGGGTGTTGCGCAGGAGGCAGCCGATCACGGCGCCGCTGTTGTCAATGGCCCACCCCGGCGTCGCGTAGTGATAGATCGCGCCGAGGTAGTCATCATTCCCCACCACTCCGACGAATTCGTGAGTCGGCTCGAAGGTCATCACCTCTGTCTTCTTCGGCGGGGTCCAGTCGAAGTAGGTGCGTGGAGCCTGGGTGTCCCAGTGTGCCGTCGTACCGTAAGTCAGCGCCGTCGCCGCAGAGGCGAACGGAAAACGCCACATGACCGAGTACACCGACGGCGCCGCGCCGGTCACGGTCACGCGCACGGCCCGGTCGGTCGCGTAGAGCTGATAGGTGATCGACCAGGGAGTACCGTTGACCGTTCCCGTCACGATCGCGGTCGCGCGCAGATCTCCCGTTTCCGTGAGCGTGATCGTCGGGTTCTCGATCTGCATGTTCTCGTCAGCGTAGAACGGCAGGAAGCCGTCGCACGGAATCTCCATCGCAAAGCGATAGATGTTGCCGCCGTCCTTGTAGAAGACGAGACCGGCCGTGCCGCCGAGGTAGTTCGTCCCGCTGCCGTCATTCGGATCCGTGAGACTGGTGATGCCGGTGGTGTCGATCACGGCGGAGATGAAGTCGTTCGCCATCACTACGGGACCGTTTGCGTCGGGTTGGGATGCAGACAGCCCGGTATTCGTCTGGTTCGGAGGTGTCGTGCTCAGGGTGACCGTCGTGTATCCGAGCGATGGCGGCGTCGCAAACAGGAGGAGACCGCCGTTGCCGTCGTCCTGCACGGGCGCGAAGTTCTGCGAGTCCGCCGTGCTGCTTTGAAACGATCCGGCCGGCGGCGCGGCGAGATCGGCGATCGCGATGCGCTCGAATCCGAGAGGGTTGAACACGACGACGCTGCCATCCCCCGCCGGCATCGCCCCCGCGATCGCGCCGAGGACGTCCGATTGAACGCCCTGGGCGGCGGTGAGTGCCTGCTGCAGTACCGGCACCTGCTCGCCGTCGTAAACGTCATCCGTCGGGTCGGACGGACAGTTGTTCGTCGGTTGCGCCGTGTTCGGCGCAGTGCCTGTGATGTAGTCGTGATGCGTCGACGGCGCGAGGTCGTTCCACGCCTGCGCGAGGTTGATGAGCGCCGGCGGCGCGGCGGAGCTTCCGATTGCTTGCAGCACGAGCTGCATCGTCTCGCTGAATAGCAGGGTGCGCGCGGTCTGATAGTGCGTCGTCTTGAGGAAAGGCTTGCTGCCGTAGCAGCCCGAGTAATACGGGTGCGGAATGAACGGATAGTTCGCATCCGACGGCGAGATGACGGGAGGCGTACCCGCGGCGGTGACGAGCTGCATGAAGTAGTCGAACGACGCCATCACGACGTACACGCCGGGGGTCGGAGGTTTCTTGTTCCATTGCGTCATGACCGCGGGAAGGTTGGTGTAGGGCGCCGTGAAATCGCAGTCGATCGGGACGAACATATAGGGCGGCGCCGGGATGGCCGTTGTCGATTGCGCGGCGATGAACGCCGTGATCTGCGCATTTTGCTCGTCCGGCTGAATCTCTCCCCCGCCCGCCGATCCGCCGTAGTCGCCAAAGCCGTTTCCTTCGCAATAGCTGTTCGACAGCCAGTGTGCCTGGATCTGCGACTGGTCGTTCGCCTGCCAGGTGAAGTCGAGACCGATGCTTTGGTCGAGGAAAAAGCTCGCCGCGTTGGACGTCGGGTTGACGCAACCGATGCCGGGCGCGCCGGCCTGCGCGGGAATCCGCCAGAAGCCGGCACCGGTGAATCCCATTGCCTGCAGAAGGACCGGGAGCTGGGCATCGTGGCCGAAATCATCCGGGATCCACATCTGATTACTGGCGGTGCTTCCGAACGTATCGGTCAGCCACTGCCTCCCGAGGAGGTAGTTCCGGATGAAGGCCTCAGTGTGGAGCGTGAGGTTCTCCGCCGACGTGATGCCTCCCGAGGAGAAGAGGAAGGACGAGCCGGCGTTGGCCGTGAGAGCGTCTTTCGCCGACTGCGGCACGTTCGGATCGTTCATGAACGCCTGGAGGTACGCGACCTCGCAATAGACGTATTGGTAGCCGCTTGTCGAGCCGATGGAGGTGAGAGCCTGCTGCAGTGTCGTCGACACGGCCTGATGTTCGCCGCCGCCGCACGCGTAGTACTGCTGGAAGGTCGCGACCCAGTCCCAGTCGCAATGTGCCGACTGTTCGAAAACAAGGACCTGCGAGGCGTCGTCGGGGATGGAGAGAGAGCGGCGGAGGGCTGATTCGGTTTCGTTCATACTGAGGAGTGTCGCGAGCGGGATGATTCCCTACCGCCCGAAGTGCCGGCGCCACGGCATCAGATAGTGAAAGGGGCGCTGAGAATCGTTCGGCTCACCCGATCCGGCCGAAGCGGCCGCTCTGACAGTCGAGCATCACCTGCGGATCTCGCCGGCGGTGCCACCAGCGCGGCGGGCCGAAGTCCGCTCCAGCGCGGAGTTGGCGGCGGATTCAAGCTTGTGGTTTTTTCAGAACGAGCCAATCCCAGTCGAAACGTCGCAAAAAGCCCTCCCAGTTCTTACTCGTCACCTCGACCACGCGAAGGCCGGGCAGGCTGCGAGCAATACCCCATGCGGACCAAAACAAATGTCGCACTTCGTACGGCTCCGTTGGGCGAAGAGCTGAGGACGCTCTTCGTTGCAAAAAGTCCGGTAGAACCAGGAGCGCAGGAATACCGTAGTGCGGGTCTTTCTGAAACAGGTAACGAAACCTCGCTGGAGTTGTCATGTAGCAGATACCGCCCGGCCGCAGAACGCGTGCGATTTCACGACCGACTGCAAGGGCGGGAACGTGTTCAATCGTTTCGACATACAGAACGACGTCGATGCTCTGAGAGGCCAGCGGGATGGCGGTTGCATCGGCCAACGCTCGGCGGACGCCGACGCCTGTTTGATGGGCGACGTATGACAACTCGGCGGAATTGTGCCGATCGATCCAGATGCATTCGACCATTGCCTGTTCGGCGAACGGCAAGAGGAAACCACCGTTTCCGCCGCCGACGTCGAGTATGTGTACTGGCCCCGTGAAAACTCCGGCGTAGCGCCGCCGGAGATACTCGAGCGCCTTTTGGCCCTCACGGGGTCGCTGTAGTGCGAATTCGCGATGATGCTGCGCATGCCGAGTCGGATGACTGGCAAGTTCTGCTTGTACGATCTCGCGGAAGACTTCATGAACGGTCGGCATCGCTGATGAAGTACGTTTGCCGAATGCCGACCATCTTCATGGCCGTCATGGAACAACCTGCTTACTGCCGAATTTCGCCGGCGGTGTTCATGACGAACGGTCCATAACGCGCGAGAGGTTCCTTGAACGGGAGCTCGGCTCCTTTGTCCGAGGCGATCGTGACGGTCGATCCCGTCCCGTTCCGCAGGATTCCGCCCGGGGACGTTGGGGACCTTCCCCGACAGATCTCCCGGCCGCTTTGCTACAATCGGCCTGATCGTGTTTCCTGAAAGACGTCATGACACCCGCTGGCAACCGCTGCTTCACGACGCCGAGGCTAAGCGCGTCTGGTCCGCGATTCATGACGTGGCCGAGGCGCTCCGGCTGGAGGTGGAAGAGGTGCGTCCGGACTCCGATCCCAGCCTCAACGACGGCACCGCAGGGCTGGCCCTCTTCTTCGCCCATCTTGGCGTGGCCACCGGTGAGGAGGTCTGGAGTGAATACGCCCAACGCCTGATCGAGCAGGCGGTCGACGCCCTCGCCAATCAGCCGTTGAACGCCTGGCTCCACGGCGGTTTTGCCGGAGTCGGCTGGACGATCAAGCACCTGGAAGGTCTCCTCTTCGATGAGTCGGACGATGACGATCCGATCAGCGAGTTGCTCAGCGAGATGCTGGAACACCCGGTCGCGCGAGGCGACTTCGATCTGATCAAGGGCCTGACGGGCTTCGGCGTCTACGCCCTCGAGGCGCTCCCGCGACCCGCGGCACGACACCTTATCGAGCAGGTGATCGAGCGTCTGGCGGATATCGGCGAGCCGGCCGGCGGAGGGTTTTCGTGGTTTACGCCGCCCGAGATGCTCCCCACCTGGCAACTTGAACATGCGCCTGACGGCTACTTCAACCTCGGCGTGGCGCATGGTGTGCCCGGGGTCATCTCACTGCTGGCCGCCTGCGCCGCGGCAGGCGTTCTGCCGCGCGAGCGACGCCCCATGCTGGAGGGCGCCGTCGATTGGCTGCTGCGCCAGAAGCAGACGGGAGATGTATGGAGCTTCCCTGTGTGGGTCGCTGAGGGGGTCACTCGTTCCCCAACACGCCCGGCCTGGTGCTATGGCGATCCGGGAGTCGCCGCGGCGCTGCTCACTGCCGCCCGCCACACCCAAAGCTCGGCATGGGAGGCCGAGGCCCTTGAGATTGCCCGCCGTGCGGTAACGCGACCGATGGACGAATCGCGCGTGATCGAGGCCTGTCTTTGCCACGGCGCGGCCGGTTTGGGGCATGTCTTCAACCGTATGCATCAGGCGACCGGCGATCCGTTGCTGGCCCAAGCGGCGCGCCGCTGGTTCCTTCATGCACTCGACCTGCGCCGGCCCGGAGAGGGTGTGGCAGGATTTCTCTCCTATGCGAGCGAAGACCCGGACGAACCGAAGTGGGCGGCAACCACAGGATTCCTCGTCGGAGCCTCCGGGGTCGCGCTGGCACTGCTGGCCGCCGTCACCCCGCAAGAGCCGGCGTGGGATCGGGCGCTTGCGATCTCGGTTCCGCTCGAGCGTCTTCCGAGCGTTTAAGCCGCGACAGTGTGAGCTTGTGCAGAAGATCGTAGAGGACCAGCTCGTGAGCACGCTGGTCCGAACGAATCATGCGGTTGACGAACATGTGGACGTAGTTCCACACGAGGTCGACGACCCGTACGCTCAGCTCACCGCGCGACTCGAGCGCGTGGAGCTGCGCGATCAGAGGCGCAAGCGTTTCTGACCGCCGGGCCAGGGCCGCGAACCCGCCAGCCAGCGGGTGCTCATCGTCGACGCCGCTGGTCAGCAGCTTGTATAGATCGTCGCCCACTTCGCGAAGGCGGCGTCCGAGCTGCCGGTTCAGATCGGGACCAACCTCGAACTCGCCGGCGAACCCGCCGCGCATGGCGCTCAACGCTTCGCGGCGCGCGGCGAGATCGAGGCCGAAGTCCTCGAATAGCCGGTCGATCCCGACTACGGTCAGGCGCCATCGCGCGTCGGCGCCCTGGTCACCGGCGAGATCGGCAAGCGCGGCAAGCGCGGCCTCACTGTCCGCATGGAAGATGCGCTCGGCGATCTCGAGGCCGGCCGGCCCGCCGTATCTCTCGATCTCGCGCTCGTAGGTATCGAGCTGCCAGCGCCAGATCCGTCCCTCGCGGAGCGCTGGGTCGAGATGTTCGCCGAGCATGCCGATGAGGCCGCGCAGCCGTTCCGGCTCACCGCCGAAACGCACCCGAAGGTGCCACTGCGGATCGCCATAGCGAAGGAAGAACCATTGATCGGCGTCGCCGGCTCCGAGAGCGCGCGCGACGAGCGGCGCGACCACGTCCCGCAGCACCAAGTCGGCGGTGGCGGCGCCGGTATAGAGCTTGAGATACAGCCAGCGGGAATTGGGCGGCAGGATACGGTCGACTTCATCCTGGGCCGCGGGCGCTTTGGGCCGCCGCGCCGGTTCCCGGCGGCGCTCGAACGGGACAACGAGCTCATGGACGAATCGTCCTTCGGGGCCGTAGACCGGGAGGTCGTCAAATTCTGGCCAGACCTCATTCAGCAGTGCCTCGTCGCGGCCATGGATCGCGGACAGAAAGGCGTCGAGCGAAAGGATGTTGTCGAAGTCGACGAGCAACTCGTGATCCATCTCAACGAACACGACCATGCGGGGCGCTCTCCGCTCCTCACGCCAGCGCCGGACCGCGAGATAGCGCTCCGCGCCGCGGAGGGCGGTGAGCTTCGCGATCTCCTCCTGGTCGATGCGCCAGCAGGCGCGCGAAAGGACCGCCCGGCCGCTGCGGATCCGCGGCAGGAACGGGAGCCTCTGGAACTGTTCCCAGCTCCATCCCAGGCCCGCGCGCACTCCCTGCTGCTGCAGGCTGCAGAGGAAACGGTAGACCGCCAGGCTTCCGAAGGTGAAGTTGTGCGCGCTGGTGAGCCGGGGCATCACGCGGCGGCCGAGGCGCGCGGAGTACAGGGTGACCTCGCCCAGTTCGACCGTGACGCGCAGGTCGTCGATCGCGATCTGATTCTCCCGCGGCGCGCCGCTGACGCCGAGGAACGGAATCTCCCACTGGCGAAGCAAGGGACGCGAAGCGATGTTGCCGATCCGGCCTGCAGGCATGTGGACGATCTCGGCGAAGATCACGTCGGGATCGAGTGCCTCCTCCGCCCGTAAATGATCGAGAACAAGTCCGGTAAGCGCGTCGTCGGCATGGCAGAAGCGCCCGACCATGCGCGCGCCCGAGGGGCCGAAGACGTTCCGCAGGAAAACCCGCAGCTCACCCGAGTCCAGCGCCTCTTCCGAGCGTGCGGCGATCGTGACCGTTGCCTGAAATGAGTTCGGCAGCGGCGGACGCTTCCCCGACTCTAGGCTGGCCAGATCGTCGTCCGTGATCTCGATCTCACGCCCGCCGGCGGCCAGCACGTCGGTCATCTTACGGAGAAGGAGCTCTTCCCGCTTCCCCCAGGCCAGTTTGACGTCGGCGTCGGCTGGGAAGTCGATGCCTTTGAGAAGCGGCGAGGCATCTATCCCCACCTTTGACGCGGGGAGCCCGATCCCTGCCTCGTCGTCCAGCGCCTCGACCAGCTGGACCAGACGACCGGCGCCGTAGCGCTCGAGGAAACGGTCCCGGAATCCTTCAAGCCAGTCTGTGGGATCGGGCCGTGAGAGCCGGTGCAGTACCTCGACCGCGTGCGAGATCTCGTCGAGCACTGCGGGAGTGAGGACGGCGTCGCCGGGCTTGCTGAGATCGACCTGGTAGAGACGCCTGGCATCCGCGCGCTTCGGCAGCGGCTCAAGCCCGCGGGCGATTTCCTGATAACGCGCCGGCGCGTTCCCCAACTCATGGAGGTCAAGCACGTCGAGCGCTTCCTGCGTCCTTCGCAGGACAGCCGCCGTGTCGTGTCCGGTCCGCTCCAGAGTGCCGATCAGTCCATGCACGGCCTCGGGGCCGGTCATCGCGGGCCAGAGCTCGGAGACCAGGAGTTGACCATCGATCAGCTCCTCAACGAAGCCTTCGGCATCCTCGACGGATACCTCGCCATCCGGGTCGCTCGCCGTCACCGCCGCGACGATTTCGCCGAGCGTGGCGCCGCCGCCGGCGCGGACGAGCGCGGCGTCGAGAAAATCATTCGGTTCGACGGCGACTAGGTGATAGTCGAGCATCTCGCCGTTGAAACGCGCCTCGGCGTAGCGCAGCCGCCCGGCGGCGCGGTACAGGCTCGTGTTCGGCCGGTAGGTGAGCGAGCGGCGCAGATCGCGATCGTGATTGAGATCGTCGGCTAGCGTGAAGAGAAAGTCGACGTCGAGCCGGGAGTGGCGGCGGTAGGATCGCTGCTCGCCGATGCGCAGGCGGCTATGCTCGCCCACGCGGCCGGTCGTGCAACCGGCGAAGAGTCCGAAGGGGGTGGCGCGCGAAGTCATCCGCATGACGTAGCGCACAAGCGCCTCTTCGGCTCTGCGTCCCTTCTTGCTCTCCGGGTCGCGATGCCACTCCTCGAGCCCTTCGACCAGGTGCGGCGAGGCCACGTGCAGCGCTTCGAGAATGGCCGGCCGGGCCAGCAGGCTGTGCAACCACTCGCGCAGCTCCCGGCGATCCGCGTCAATCGCTGCCGCGAGCGCCGTGATGTCGCCGACCGCGTGCGGCGCGCGCAACAGGGCTCCCCATCCCGCCAGCTCTTCGACCGGCAGCAGAGGCGTCCGCAGAACGAAAAAGCCCGCGGGCGCAAAGTCCGCACCGTCGAGTCTCTTGCGAAGTATGGCTTGCCGGATAGAGCGCATTCGCTGTTGACAAGCATGACGGGAAGAGAGAGATTACGCAAGTATGCGGATACGTTACTCGTGCTCCTCCCCTGTTGATCTCTTCCACCGCTTTATTCACACATCCGGTGCCGGCAGGCACCCAAGGAGAACATCATGAAGAAACAAGTGAAGAAGCTCCAGCTCAACCGCGAAACCGTCAGCAATCTGACTCGCGACGACCTCAGGAAAGTCGCTGGCGGCAGTCTCACCACCAGCAGTTGCACCGTTCCCCGCTCGTGTTGCGCCACTCATTGCCTGATCTGCACCTGTTGATTCCGGCCGCAGCTTCCTGACCGCGTACCAGGACGCCGGCCACTTCGGTGGCCGGCGCCGCTGTCACTCTTATCAACCACCTGGAGGGCCAAAGCCCTAGCTAGGGCAACCAACGCCGCCGGGTGTGCTGAGCTAGGCTCTCATCTGTGCCGCGACGAGCTCGCCGTACCTTCCGCCGCGTTCCATCAGCTCGTCGTGGCGGCCTCGCTCCACGACTCTTCCCTGATCCATGACCAGAATGAGATCTGCGTCGCGGACGGTGCTCAGCCGGTGCGCAATGACGATTCTCGTACAGCGCAACGCGGCCAGCTCTTGCTGGATCAGGAGCTCCGTCTCCGTGTCGAGACTCGACGTGGCCTCATCAAGCAGCAGGACGGCCGGCCGGTGGACGAGAGCCCGGGCCAGGGCCAGCCGCTGGCGCTGACCTCCGGAGAGCGAGAGGGCGGCCTCGGCCAGCAGCGTCTCGTAACCGAGAGGCATCGCGGCGATGTCTTCATGAATGTGCGCCAGACGCGCTGCCTCGATGAGGCGCGCGCGCGGCAGCGTTGGATCCGCCAGCGCCAGATTGCTGGCGATCGAGCCGCCGAAGAGGTAAGGCTGCTGATTGACGATCCCGAGCTGGTTGCGAACGGCACGAAGATCGAGCGTACCGAGGTCAACGCCGTCGTAGAGGATCCTGCCAGACGTAGGCAGGTACAGACCGACCATCAGGTGAGCGAGCGTGGTCTTTCCGGCACCCGATGGGCCGACCAGCGCGACGAAGCTGCCCGCCGGAATCTCCAGCGACACATCGTCGACGACCATCGGCGCGATCGGGCCATAGCGGAAACTGACTTCGTCGACGGTGATCCTCCCATGCAACTTCGGGCGGGCGAGCGGCGCGGCTCGCTCCTGCTCCGGCGGCGTGTCGAGCACGTCGTCAATTCGCTCGAAATAGCTCCCAAGGAGTTGCATCTGAAGCGCGGTAGAGACCAGCGTGGAGAGAGGCGCGAAAAAACCAGCCGCGAGCGCGCTCACCGCCAGCATCGTCCCGAGGGTGAGGTGGCCGCGGATCACCTCGAAGGCGCCATAACCGAGGATTAAGAACGGTGACGCTGTCGTGAGCGCGGCCAGCAACGAATCGAAGAGGGCACTAAGCCGGCCTCGTTCCAACGCCACGTTGAGCTCGTCGACGAAAAGGTTCGACCAGTGTTCGACCGCCTTGCGTTCGGCCCCCAACGACTTAAGAGTCTCAATCCCGGCGAGCATCTCCACCTGATAGCTTCGTGACGTTGCCTCGGTCTGCAGCGCCCGCGACATCAGCTCCTGGTGTCGCCGGCGGAGCGTCAGGAAAAGGACAACCCGCAATGCGCCCAACGTGAGCGCCACGAGTCCCAGGACCGGATGGACAACCATCAGAATAATCAGATAAAGGCTGACCAGCATGCCGTCGAGCGCGGCCGATAGCGCACCAGACGTCAGGATCTCCCGGACCGCGGTATTGCTGTTGAGGCGGATCATCAGATCTCCCGTCGACCGCTGCTGAAAAAACGAGTACGGGAGGTCGACCAGGTGATCGAGGAAGTCCAGCGTCATCCGCGAGTCGAGCTGGATCCGCAAACCAAGCAGCAGACGCGCGCGCAGAAACGTGGCCAGGAAGTGGAAGCCGACCACCGCCGCCAGGCCGATCGCGAGCATGCCTAGGAGACTGACGTCACCGTGCGGCACGACGCGATCCACAATCATCCCCGTCAGGAACGGCAGCGCGAGAGCGAGGAGTTGAAGGACCACCGAGATCGCCACGATTCGCGCGAGGGCCGGCGATTCCCTGAGGAGTTGCCGCACGTAGCGCGCCGTCCCGCTCGCGCGCCTGTCCTGCGGAGTGAAGCCGGCCGCCGGCTCGAGAATGACTGCGATCCCGGTGAAGGCGGTCCGCAGCTCCTGCCAACGGACCAGACGACGCCCGGCGGCGGGATCGACCACCCAGATGCCCTCGTCGATCGTCCGATCGAGAACTACGAAATGACGGAGCTCCCAGTGCAGGATCGAGCCCCGCGGAAGACAGTCGAGGTTCTCGATCTCCGCGATCTTGACGGCACGCGCGCGCAGACCGTACGCGTCGGCTCCGGTCAAGAGCTGATTGGCGTCCGCGCCGTCGCGCCCGGCGCCGATGACCTCCTGGACTTCACGTAACGGAACCTCTTTCCCGTGATAAGCGAGAACGATCGCCAGGCAGGTCGCGCCGCAGTCGGCGTTCGTCGTCTGTTGGAAAACCGGCATGGGGCGCAGGCGGGCGCGGAACCCGAGGCGTTGCCAGAAGGGAAGCCGGACGCGGCCCTCGGCGCGCCCGCTGCGCTCGCGAGGAGGGGTGCGGCGGGACAGCTCGAGCACACGGCCCGGCTCCGCTCCGTTCTCCAGACCCTGGAACGCTTCGGGACGGTAAAGCGGCTCGCCGTCCGCGCCGATGGGGCGACTGGCCGCGGTAAGAGCCTCCTCCAACTGAGTCTCGAAGATCCGATGGAGCACGAGCGGCGCAACCTGCACCGCGAGATATTCGAGGTGGCGACGGTCCGCATCGGCAAAGGACGCAGCAGCGGCCCCCCGAGTGGCCACGAGCACAGCCAGCACGTCCCCGGGCACCGTGGAGCCAGGGGTGAGCACAGGCACGCCGAGGAAATGCTCGGCCGGCGATCTGCCGCTGTTGTCCGCCTCGGAGTCGTATCGCGGATCGTCTCCCACGCGCTCCGCGGCGATCGCATCGCCAGTACGGGCGACGAAGCCGATGAGCCCCGAGGCAGCGCTATTACGGGTGGCTTCACCCGCATCGAGTTTCCGGGACCAAAGCGTTTCCTGCACCGGGTCGTAGATCGCGAAGCGGCCGTCAGTCGCGTCAAGGAGACCGGAAACCGCCTCCGCCACAAGGCCTGAGATCCGCTCAATGTCAGTCTCAGCCGCGATGCGCGCGACGAGATGGGACACGACTTTCGCCACTGCCAACGTCGCGTTTCCGCTATCGATCGAGCCGGCGAGCCGCGCCACGCGCTCGTCGTGCATGAGCGCGCTCCGCAGAAGCACGGCCACTTCATCAAGGGGGGGCGGACGTCGGGAGAGGAAGAAAATCCGGTCGTCGTTGACGTGTTCCTGAAAACGCTCTGCCTCCGGCCCCGCAGCGAGGACGACGCAGCGAATTCCGGGTGCACGCCCGGCTAGGCGGCCAAGAAAACCGGCGGCGTCATTGCCGCTGAGGCGGGGGCCAATGCAAAGAAGGCCGGAGCCAGCCTCTGTAACGCGCTCCAGCGCGTCTTCCTCCCCGGCCACCACGGAAATCCCGGCCTCACCGTCGAGCAACTCCGCGAGCCGCGCCGCCGCGGCGGCTTCGAAGCCCAGCAGGAAGAGGGGTCGACTTCCGGCATCTCTTATCTGCATCACTCCAACACGCCACAACGACACATGATACTCCGTTATTGTGCTATTCTCGTCTCATGAGTTCGCCACGCATCAGCTTCGGAGCGATCGCGCTCTTGCTGCTCGGATCGGCCGTAGCCTTCGCTCAGCAGGAGCCCTCTGCACCGGCCAATCCTGTCAACCTCGACTTCGAGGCCGGAGCCGACCAGCGGGGTCTTCCGGTCGGTTGGATTGGCGGAGCCCCTGGTTACGACATGGCCTGGGATCCGACGGTGGCCCATCAGGGAGAAGCGAGCGGCAAGATCGCGCGGCATGCCGGTACGACGGAAAAGACCTCCCCCGCTTCCCTGAGCCAATGGATCTCGGCGGAACGCTGGAGAGGCAAGCGCGTGCGGCTCTCCGGCTGGTTGCGCACCCAGGACATCTCCTCCGGGTGGGCGGGGCTCTGGATGCGCGTCGATTCCCCCACTACTCCCGCTCTCGCCTTCGACAACATGCAGAAGCGCGGGCTCCACGGCACTTCCGATTGGGCTAAGTACGAGGTCGTCCTCGACGTCCCGAAGGTAGCGAGCGACATCTACTTCGGCGCCATGCTGACCGGCGATGGCATTGTGTGGGCCGACGACGTGGCCCTGGAAGAGGTGCCGCTGTCGGTACCTACGACAACGTTACCGCAAACCGGTAAACCCTGACGTCAACACTCACCCGATCTGGCCGAAGCGGCCGCTCTGATAGTCGAGCATCGCCTGGCGGATTTCGCCGGCGGTGTTCATGACGAACGGTCCATAGCGCGCCACCGGCTCGTTGAGCGGGAGGCCGCCAATGAGGAGAAGCTCGGCTCCGTTTTCCGTGGCCATCGTGACGTTATCGCCGTCGCCGTCGAGGATGACCGCGTCGTTCTCACGCGCGAACCGATCTCCGAAGGCCGCCTCGCCGCTGATGATGAAGGCGAAGGCGTTGTATTCGTTCGGAATGGATTGCGTGAACCGCCCGCCGGCGGCGATGCGTACGTGCAGGTACATGATCGGCGTACGGGCACTGGAAATAGGGACGCATCTTCGTTTGATGATCAGCTCCGATTCACCAGCAGCGGCGAAGTGTCGCGGCTCTTCATCTACACGACCCCGGCCTGCCCGTGGCGAGACACTAAGAAGGGACCGTCCAGCCGCTCTGCGAGTCGAGCGCCAGTTGACACGGTCCGCTGAGAACCCTCCTCCTCCGTGAACGGTGCCGCGGCTAAGCGATGATCCCGAGACAACGCGGAGATCGCAGTCAGGGAGGTCATCGGTTCGATCCCATTGCTCTGGTAGAATTTTCTACCATGGCTATGAACATCAAGAATGAGAAAGTCGAGCAACTGGCACAGGAGTTAGCGCATATCACCGGGGAGTCCAAGACCGCAGTGATCCTGCATGCGTTGGAAGAGCGTCGAGAAAGAATCGCCAGACAGACGCCGAGAAAGCGACGAGTGGCCCAGGCCCTCGATTTCCTCGAGCACGAGATCTGGCCCAACATTCCGCGCAAATTGCTGGGCCGCCGCGTGACCAAGAAAGAGCGCGAGAGGATTCTCGGATACGGGCGAGGTGGCATTTGATCATCGATAGCTCGGCGATTCTGGCCATCTTCTTCCGGAAACCGGAGCCGAGGAATTGTTGTCAGCGATTCTCGACGCGGACTTTGCCGGCATCGGGTCACCGACCGCCGCCGAAACGGGCTTAGTTCTCACAGGACGCCTGCAGACGAACGCTACAGGATCTCTGCTCCGCTTTTTCGAAGAGACTGGGATCGAGATCGTTCCGTTCACCAATCTTCACTGGCAGCGAGCGATCGATGCGTTTTCGCGATTCGGAAAGGGTCGTCATCCAGCCGCCCTGAATTTCGGAGATTGCATGACGTATGCGACGACCGTCCTAGCTCAGCAGCCTCTACTCTGTCGCGGCGATGACTTCCGAAAAACCGATTTGGAGCTCGCTTAGAACGGCAAGATCTCTCGATCTCTCGATCCATCTCTAACTGCACGGAGCCCCGGCAATAACACTCACCCTATGCGGCCGAAGCGGCCGCTCTGATAGTCGAGCATCGCCTGGCGGATTTCGCCGGCGGTGTTCATGACGAACGGCCCATAGCGCGCCACCGGTTCGTTGAGCGGGAGGCCGCCGATGAGGAGGAGCTCGGCTCCGTTTTCCGTGGCCATCGTGACGTTATCGCCGTCGCCGTCGAGGATGACCGCGTCGTTCTCACGCGCGAACCGATCTCCGAAGGCCGCCTCGCCGCTGATGATGAAGGCGAACGCGTTGTATTCGTTCGGAATGGATTGCGTGAACCGCCCGCCGGCGGCGATTCGTACGTGCAGGTACATGATCGGCGTACGCGTGTCGATCGCGGCACGGACGCCGAGCGATTCGCCGGCGATCACCGTCACCTTGACATTGCCGTCCGCGCTCGCCGCGGTGGGGATCTCGGCGACACGCAACTCCTGATAGCGCGGCTTCATCATCTTGTCGCGCCGCGGCAGATTGACCCAGAGCTGAAATCCGTGCAGGCGTCCGCCGTCGCGGAGAATCTCCTGGCCAGGGAGCTCAGAGTGAATGACGCCGGAGCCGGCGGTCATCCACTGCACGTCACCGGCGCCGATGCGGCCGTGATTGCCCTGCGAGTCCTCGTGCTCGATGGACCCCTCCAGAATGTAGGAGACGGTCTCGAAGCCGCGGTGGGGATGATCGGGCGCGCCCTTCGCCTCACCCGGGCCATAGCTCACGGGCCCCATCCTGTCGAGTAGCAGAAAAGGATCGATGTGGTCGAGACGCGCCGTGGGAAACGGCCGCGTCACGATCATTCCCTCTCCTTCGAGCTGTGGCGTGGCGTGAACGATCTGGGCGACGGAACGTGTAGTCATTCACTCCTCGTAACAAGAACGTATTCCACGAGTGAGGATCATAGAATCCGTGCTGTGAAACGATTCCTGCCCCTTTTCTTCCTCTTCGTCTCCGGCGCGTTCGCGGCGGACGGCACCCTCCAGACCGCGAACCTCGGGGACTTCGTGCTCGATACCGGGCAAGTCATTCGGGACTGTCGCATCGGCTATCGCACGTACGGGGAGCTCCAGCCGGATCGGTCAAATGTCATCGTCGTCACGACCTGGTTCGGCGGAACGACCGCTGGCCTGGCCGGGTGGATCGGACCCGGCAAGTTGTACGACACCTCCAGGTACTACGTCATCTCGATCGATGCGCTGGGCGATGGGGTCTCGTCATCGCCGTCGAACAGCAGCACGCAGCCCGGACGGAGCTTCCCGGAATTCACCATGCGCGACCTGGTCCGCTCGCAACACCAGCTCCTGACGCACGAGCTCGGACTCGATCATGTCTACGCGGTGAGCGGGCTCTCCATGGGAGGCATGCAGACGTTTCAATGGGCGGTCACCTTTCCCGATTTCATGGACAAGGCCGTCCCGATCGTCGGCACACCGAAGCAAACGGCCTACGACCTTCTGCTGTGGAAGACGGAGCTGGCACTCATCGACTCGCCGCTGGGCTTGAAGGCCGCGGCGGACATCAACGAGATGCACCTGCACACGCCGGCATGGATCGCCAGCCATGTGGACGACGTCGACAAGCTGATGCAGTCGCACGAACAGGCCTTACGAAAGCTCGATCCGTTCGACTACGCGGCTCTCGTGCGGGCCATGATCGGGATCGACATCGGCTCGCCTGAAGGGATCCACGCGAAGATGTTCGTCGTCGTGTCCTTGCAGGACCAGATGGTCAATCCCGCTCCGGCCCGTGAGCTGGCGCGGGTCACGAAATCACCGCTGCTCACGCTCACCGGCGACTGCGGCCATCTCGCCACGGCCTGCGAGGAGGAGATCCTCGTGCGCGAGGTAACGCGGTTTCTCAACAAGCGGTGAGTTCCAGCTATCGTTTGGTTGCATTCGAAAGCCGCGGCCGGTACCATCCGCCACACAGCAGCATGTGCGGTATGAAGGCCGGGTACTCTACCCGGCCTTTTTTCTTTGGGTGATTTAACGGGAGGGAGGGTTGGGATCATGTCCAGGCAACAGATTGCGAAGCTCGCGAAGCGGAGAAACTGTCCGCGCTGCAGTCTCGAGAAAACAGAGGGGAATGCGCTCTGCCGGCGTTGCCGGTTCAAGCTGCCCGCACACATGCGACTGCCACTGGAGGGGGTCGTCAAGCGTGAGGAATGGGTGGTGGCCAGCGCGCTCCGCGCCGCCGCCAACTACTTCGACATTCATTTCCGGTCGATCCGCTTCTTTCGTGGCGGGCGGGTGCGCTGAGACGAGGTGGTACTACCTTCACAACCATCCTTCGGCGATCGTCTACGGAAGAGCGACCATCCAGCCAGCGCCTCGCAGCGATCGCATCCATGACCCTTTCCGCCGACGATCCTCTTGCATGGCGACTCGGCAGCAGGCCGCCGAAGGAATGGTCGATCGCGATCTATCGCGGCGCCTCCCTGGAGACGCTCGCGCCGGTCGACGGCGCGGTCCCCGCGCTGACCGCCGCGGCGGTCGACGACGTCGCCGCGTCGTTCGTCGCCGATCCTTTTTTCTTCCTCGACGACGGCCGCTGGTATCTCTTCTTCGAGGCCCTCAACATCGCCGCGAAAAACGGTGAGATCGCGGTCGCATCCAGCGCGGACGGCGTGCAGTGGCAATACAGGGGAATCGTTCTTTCTGAGCCGTTTCATCTTTCCTATCCGCACGTCTTCCGCCGCGGCAGCGAGATCTTCATGACGCCGGAGTCGATCGAAGCGCGCAGCGTGCGCCTGTATCGTGCCGTCGAGTTTCCGTTCCGATGGCAGTTCGAAGCGACGCTGATCGACGATGTCTACGCCGACCCGACCCCGTTCGAGCACGATGGCGCCTGGTGGCTCTTCGGCTCTCCGCGGCCGATGGGGCAGGACGTGCTGTCTCTCTTCCGTGCCGATGACATTCACGGTCCGTGGATCGAGCATCCATGCAGTCCCGTCGTCCGCGGCGATCGGAGCCGTGCCCGCCCCGCCGGCCGCGTACAACGGATCGACGGACGCCTGATCCGCTTCGCGCAGGATTGCAATCCCGTGTACGGCAACGGAGTGCGTGCGTTCGTCATCGAGACGCTTACGCGCGACGATTACCGCGAGCGGGAACTGGCTCCGGAGCGGCTGCTCTCGGCCAGCGGCCGCGGCTGGAATCGCGACGGCATGCACCACATCGATCTTCAGCCGAGCGGCGGCGGCTGGCTGGCCTGCGTCGACGGCTACACGGTCGTTCCCGACTCACCGCCGCGCATCGAGGTCCTGCACGACCTCGACGCCGTCGATGCGATCGCCTCGGAATGGAGCGCGCTCCTCGAGGGTACGCGCGCCCATCGCGTCTGCTCCTCCTATCCCTGGTATCACGCCGCCTGCCTCGCCGAGCCATCGCTCGCTCCGCTCGTCCTGATCGCCTACCGCCATGACCGGATCACCGGCATCCTGCCGCTCGTACGCGATGATCACGGCGCGGCCCGTTTCGCGGCCGCGATGAGCGGCTGCAACGACGTGATCGCTTTTGACGCCGAGACCGGCGGGCACCTGCTCGACGCGGCCCGGGCACTCTCTCTACTCGATCTTCGTTATCTCGCGGAGGAGAGCATGGCCCTGGCCGCGCTTCGCGGCCGGCCAGGCGTCACGATCGACACCGACATCGACTGCTACACCACGGAGACCTCGCGCCTCTACCGCGCCACGTTCGCCTGACGCCGATAGGATCCGCCGCCCTCCCCTACCTTCCCAGCTCGTACAGATACTCAACGAACGACATCACCGCGCCGTCGAAGCCTTGCACGTTCGGGGTCGCGGACTCGATCACGTAGTACTCGTCCGGCGCGTGGGCGCCGCTGCCGTGGCCGAGGCCGAAGTGGCCAGCGGCCAGCTTGAGTGGCGCGTTGGTGAAAACATAGCCGGGGTACGAGCCGGCGTTGCGCGGCCAGAGCACCGGGTCGATGCCGGCCCGCTTCAGCACCGCCACCTGCGACTGGATGAACAGCGTGCTCGCCGCGGTGGAGGTCGGATCGTAGCCGCCGGTCACATTCACCTCGATGTCGCTGAAACCACGCCTGGCGAGGTGCGCTTTGAGCGCGGCAACGGCATCATCCATCTTCATGTCGGGAACGAGACGCATGTCGATTTTCGCCACCGCGCGGTGAGCCAGAATCGTCTTCCCGCCCGGCCCGGTGTATCCACCAACCAGTCCCTCGATATTCACCGTCGGCTGCGACTCGAGGCGCTCGTTGGCCTGCTCCCACGGCAGATCATCGATCCAATGCTGCACGCCGAGCGACTTCTTCGATTGCGCTTCGCTGCGCCGCTTCGAAGCCTCGGCGATCATCGCTTTCTCCTCCGCGTTCATCGGCCGCGGCTTCGGATAGTCATCGATCGTGATCGTGTTTCCGTCGCCCGAGACGAGCGTGTCCAGCGCTTTCACCAGGCGCCATGCCGGGCTGTCGACCATGGCCTTCAGTGATGAATGGATGTCCTTGGCCGGACCGCGTCCCCACTTCTCGCCGCTCGATACCAGCTCGAGCTCGACCACGCCCTTCGCGCCGAGGCTCACCGTCACGATGCCGTCGAGATCCTGCGACGCCGCCGGCATGAAGACGCCCGTACATTTCCGAAACGCAGCCTCCACCTCGGGCCTCAAAACGAGCTGACCGATGTGCGGCGAGCCGATCTCCTCTTCCCCCTCCGCGATCAGGATCAGATTCACCGGCATCTTTCGGCCCGCGCCGCGAATGGCGTGCAGCGCTGCCAGAAACGCCGCCTCCGGACCTTTCTGATTGACCGCGCCGCGGCCGACGAGCACCTTGCCGAGTCCCGGTTTCTCGACTATCCGTGCTTCCAGCGGCGGCGAGGTCCACTCGGCCGGATCGAATTGCTTGACGTCGTACATGAAGTAGAGCCCAACCGTCTTCGTCGCTCCGGCGTCCAGCGTGGCGAAAACTCCCGGCTTACCGTCCGTACTGATGACGGTGGCCTGCTGGAACCCCGCGTCCCGCGCCAGCTTTGCCATGTACTCCGCGCCGGCGGGGTAGTTGCGATTCTCGGCCGCGATCGAGGGGAGCGCGATCCAATCCTGCAACCGCTTGACCGCCTCATCGTGCCGTTTGGCGATCTCGCGCTTGACGTCCGCGAAGTCATCCGCGACCGCGTAGGTTTGGGTTGCTCCCGCGAGCGTGAGGAATGCGGCGATGACAACTGCCGTCGTCGCTCTGTTCATGTAAGCCATGTTGCGCTCCGTTCAAGAATCATGTGCCAAGAGGTACCGGATGTTACCCGATTACCATTCCGCGAAAGCGAACGGCACGGGTAGGATTCCCCTGTGAGCAAGCGGAGAGTCCCGCGCGTGCCGTACACCCTCGACTCAGGCGGTGTGAAACGCCTCAGCGCTGAGGAGATCGCGGCGATCCTTCGGGGCGCCGATGACATGATCGGGCGCGGAGGCCGGACACAGCTTTCGAAGTTGCTGAAAGGATCGCGCGAGGCGAGCGTCCTCGATCACGGTCTCCACCGCAACCCCTCCTACGGCTTCTACCGGGATCTCTCAATCGACGAGATCCTGCACCGAATCGACTGGATGATCGAGCACGAGTACCTGGGAATCGTGTACGACTATCGATTGCCGGTTCTTGTCTTTACGGACATAGGATGGGCAATCGAGATGGCCACCATGGCCGCGGAACTGCTGGACGGCTTCGAGGCCCGTCTGGCCGCAGGGCCGCCCTACGATCTCTCCCATCTCAAGGACCGGAATCGCGGGATGATCTTCCTTCTCCTCGATACAGTGGCCGCCTCGGGGCGGCGCGATTTCATCCCTCTGCTGCTTGCCTGGGCGGAGATCGATTACGCGAAGGTTCGTAAGAGGATCGCTGGGGTGATCAGGGCGTTGAACACCCCGACCGAGACACCGTGAGCGAAGCCCCAAGAACTGTCGCTCCGCGCCACGATTCCACCGAGCCAGCCGACAACTGGCAACCGACAACCGACAACGCGCTAAGCTCATCCCATCAAAACGTCCACGTCATTCGTCCCAGAAACGAACGCGGCGCCGAGATGTACCGCAATCCGTCCGCCAGCTCACTGTCCGTGGTGTAGAAGCGCTTGTTGAGCAGGTTCTTTCCGACGATTTCGAACCGGGCCCGTGACATCGGAAGGAACGCCGAGGCGTTCAGCATCGTGTACGACTTGGTGGTGTAGACATTGTCGCGGTCGAGCTTGCGCGGCCCTACCTGCTGGATGGTGACGGAACCACCCGGTCCGGAGTGCGGCGAGTAGATCAGGGCAAGATCCTCAGTGTGTCGCGCAACCAATTCCGCCAAATGGCCGCTATCGTCCTCCACCTGTCCCGGCGCGGGAGAGAAGACGAGCCGTACCAGACGGGGATCGTGCTGCGCGTAACCGGCCCTGATCGTCAGCTCATCGGTCGGATGGAGCTGCGCTGCCAGCTCGGCGCCACGGAAGCGATCCTCTCCGGCGTTGATCAAGGTGGGATTGCCGTTTACGTCCGCGTTCACGACGAGATTCACCAGGGTCATATCGAATGCCGTGAGGTCCAGATCCCAGAGACGTTTCGCTCCCGCGATCTTGAATCCCGCTTCCACGCTGCGGCTCTTCTCCGGCGCCAGCAGACCTTCGTCCTCCTGCGGAGTTGCATCGAAGGCCGCCGGTTTGAAGGTTCGGTTCGCGACCAGATGGAAATTGGCGTCCTGGAGCGATGCCGACGGCTGCTCCAGCAATCGAACGACCACGGCAGCCCGCCCCGAGAGAGCGCCGTCGTTCCTCGACTGCCGCGAGCTGTTTCCGTCCGTATCGTCGAAGGAGCGATGCTCCTTGTCCAGATCGTATCGGAGGCCTCCGGTGGCGGTGATTCTCCGCGTCGGAGTCCACTCGTCCTCGGCGTAGAGACCCGCGAAGGTCCGGCGATCGGAGAGACGAATACCGGTTCCGCCGGGAATGTCGCTGATCGAAGGGACCGGTCCGCCCAGATCGTAGGCAACATCAAAGCGCCGTCCGTTGCTGTCCAGCGACCCATAGGCGACCGACGTTCCCACGACCAGGCGATGCTGCGCCGGCGACCATTGCAGGCGCATATCCTCGAACACGTCATTGTGTCTCGGCCGGAAGTCGGTACCCGCTCCCGAGAGAGCGTCTCCATCCGCTGTGTCGACAAAGGTACGCGCCAGATGGCGGTTCCGATGCGTGTAACCAAAGTCGTTCGTCAGCGTCAGCGACGAGGACAGTGGATGGTCATATCTCGTCGTGAACCCGAAGTCGCGTGTGGCGATCTCACTTCCGCGCAGAGCGAGGTTGCTATGGAAATCAACGCCATCCGGCAGCAGACCCGAATCGCTGTCGACGGGAAGCGGCGAGCCGTAGTCTTCCTGCTGATCGAGCGCGAAGACGCGCATCTTCAGCGAGCCTCCGGCCAGATGATCGATTCCCCACGTGGCGGAGAGGTCGTTACGGGTTCCGCCCGTGCGTGGCCGCCAGCCGTCGGTCGAATTGGCAGACGCGCTGATCGTCCAGCGGCTGTCCCCGTTCGATCCGCCGGTGGAAAAGCGGGCTTCACGCTGTCCGAAGCTCCCTGCGGAGAGCTCCGCGTGCGTGGCGCTGGCGTTGGAGCTGTAGATGGCGATCACGCCGGCGAACGCGGTCGATCCATGGACCGCGCCGGCCGGTCCTCGCATCACTTCGATGCGTTCGATATTGCGAACGTCGATCTGCTGCAGGTCGGGATCGTAAGTTCCTCCAACAGGAACCCCATCCAGCTCGACGAGATAGGCGTCGAATTCCTTCAAACCCCAGAGCGATACGTTCGGAACGCGGCCGCCCTGGTCGCTTCCATCGAAGGCTTCCACTCCTTCCGTGGTCGCCAGCGCGTCCCCGAGTGTTTGCACTCCTCGGGCGCGCAACTCCTCGCCGGTAATAACGGTAACGTCAGCCGGGAGATCGATCTTCTCCTCGGGGAGTTTGGTCGCAGTGACGACGATCTGCTCGGAGGTGGATGGAACAGAAGCGGACTGCGCGAGGAGTGGAACAGCGGCAGCCGTGCTCAAGGCGACGATGAAAAACGCGTAACAAGAGAGTCTCTTCATTCAGAACCCCTATGTCTCGTCCCGCGGAGCCAATGCCCGGGAACGAGATCGAAGATGCTCAACGCCTCGTGCCGACCGGCACGATGGAGCTGCGCGACGCGATGGGGAGGAGAGGGGGTCTGTCCTAAATGTTCAGCCGGCCGGTCAGGTGCAGCACACCGGCGGCGTGAGGCGGGTGTGGCAGTCGGTCTTCCCGTTCCGATCCTGCGGTACCGGTGACGTGTGCTCGAGATGCACGCATCGCGCGGTCAACGCGCTTCGAGGTTGAGCCGATCGCCAGCGTGGAGTCGTGGTCGCGATCCTGTTTCAACTCGTAGTCGCTGGCGAGCCACAAGTCGTGGGCGACGACATGGCGGAGATTGGCCCCCTCGCGAGAACCTTCGATCCACTCCGTGAGCGCGCGGCCATGGTCGTCTTCCGTCGCCCTTTGTGGAGATGCCAACTCATCGACCGTCGCCCGAGGGGCGATGCCGGTGATCCGCAACCGTCCTGCAAACGGCAGCTCGCGTTCCTCACGCTCGTCACCGAAGCGAAGAAGGATGGAGACCTCGGCGCCGGGAAGAGAGGGAACGATCCAGTTGAAACGATGGATGCTCTCATCGAGATGCGGCGTGATGCGGATCGGATACGACTTCCCGCCGTCGACAGAAAGGAACGCTTCCCACTCTTCGATGCCGGCCGGCACACTCTCCGCGTCCCACGCGATGGGAACGGTCGATCCCGCCACGACTTCGACATGCTCGGCCGGTTCGAGCAGGCGAACGTCGAAGGGTCGCTGGGTTGCTGGGTTACTGCGTCGACAGGTCGCTGGGTCTCGCGGTCTCGCGGTCTCCCGTTCCGACGCGCTCGCTGCTCCGGCAGATAGAGCGAGCAGGACACAGACAAACCAGACCCGTTTCGTCACGACCGGGTGATTGTACAGCCGGATCTTCAACAGGCTATTGCTTCGCACTCTCCTGCTTCGCCGCGGCCTGCTGCAGATACCAGGTGTGCTCCGGCCGGCCGAGGACGGAGTCGATCAGGGCGGTGACCTTGTCGGCCTGGCGCTGTGGCAGTTGCTGCAGACGAGCTTCATGCGATCCCGTTTCTGTTCCGCGGAGTCGGCGATGAGATCCTTCCGTCTCGAAGTCTCCATGATCTTTGTGTCTCTGTGGTTGAATGGATTCGGCGGTGCAAATGAGATCTACTGGGCACTCCCTACGAGAGGAGATCAGCATGGCAGAGACTGTTTCGGGTGTCGATTCGTCGAGTGCATGTTCGTCGGACGCCGTATCGTGTCTGCAGGGGGAGGGCATCGTTTTCGTCGGACGCTATTACAGCAGGACCACACAGATCGCCGGGAAGAAGCTGACGGCGGACGAAGCGGGATTGATCTCGGCTGCCGGGATTCTAATCGTCGCGGTCTACGAGGATGGCCCGACCAGCTACGGCTACTTCAGCGCCAGCCGAGGAACCGCGGATGCGGAGGGCGCGCTGGAGCAGGCCGCCGCAATCGGGCAGCCGAACGGGTCGGCGATCTATTTCACGGTCGACTATGACGCGACCGCGGACGACATCGCCGGGAACATCACCGCGTACTTTCAAGCCGTTGGCGAAGCGATCGACGGCACGTACACCGTCGGCGTCTACGGCTCGGGCACGGTCTGTACCGCCATCACAGGGGCAGGGCTGGCGCAGCTCGCCTGGCTCGCCCAATCGACAGGATGGGACGGCTATTCTGAATTCACGGCCTGGGCGATCAAGCAGGGGCCGGAGCAGACCGTCTGCGGATTGAATTCCGACACGGACGTGGCACAGGGAGCGTACGGCGGATTCACGGTGGCGTCGTAATCGCGGTTGCGCGGTCTCGCGGTATACGCGGTCTCGCAGTCTCGGGGTTGCGCGGTCTCGCGGTGGCGTGGAACTGTCGGTTCAGCCAGCGGTAACCGCCGGACGGCGGTCGCGGCGGTTCGCATCCTCCAGAGCGCGACACTGGCAGCCGCGAGACCCCGAGACCCCGCAACCGCGTCACCGCATGATCGATCGCCTTCGTGGCTGATCCTCGTCGAACACCCACACGGCACCGGCGAAATTGTTGTCGACGGCGCCGCCGGCGAAGGCTGTCTTGCCGTCAGCGGAGAGGGCGACGGAAATCCCCAGCGCGGAACTTCCCACCGTGTCCGAGCCGGTCAGCTTGTTCCCTTGCTGGGTCCAGACTCCTCCGCTCCTGGTCCAGACCCAGACGGCACCGATGTTCCCGTTGTCGCCGTTCCCTCCGACCAGCGCCGTGTTGCCGTCGGCGGAGAGCGAGACGGAAACGCCTTGATCAGACGACCCTACGGAGTCCGAGCCAACCAGTTTGTTTCCCTGTTGCGTCCAGATGCCTCCGCTCCTCGTCCATACCCAAACGGACCCCGCTCCGTCCCCGTTCCCTCCGACCAGGGCCGTGTTCCCGTCGGCGGAGAGGGAGACCGAAAAGCCTTCCTTACTGAACCCATGGGCGCCCGAGCCGACCAGCTTGCTCCCTTGCTGGGTCCAGGCTCCGGCGCTTCTGGTCCAGATCCAGACAGCGCCGGCATCGCCGGCATCGCCGTAGCCACCGATGATGGCCGTGTTCCCGTCAGCGGAGAGCGCGACGGCGCTGCCTTGTTGCGTAGGAAAGATTTCGAGGCCTATGACGCTCACGGCACCGGAACCGACCAGCTTCGGTCCCTGCTGCGTCCAGACTCCTCCACTTCTGGTCCAGACCCATACAGCCCCGCCGTCGGTAATAGGAACCCCGGTATTGAAGTTGAACAGCCGGTCGGTGATCCCTCCGACCATGGCCGTGTTCCCGTCAGCGGAGAGCGCGACAGACGTGCCTTGTTGAGCGCCCGAGCCGACAACTCCCGAGCCGACCAGCTTGGGTCCCTGTTGCGTCCAGACTCCTCCGCTCCTGATCCAGATCCAGGCGGCCCCTGCGAAATGATTGTCCTCCGATCCCCCGACGATGGCGGTGTTGCCGTCTGCGGAAAGGGCCACGGAAGACCCCTGTAAGGCCACCCCCGCCGCATCGGAGCCGGCTAGCTTGGCTTGCTGGATCCAGACTCCACCGCTTCTCGTCCATACCCAAGCCGCGCCCGCGAAACCTTTGTCGGAGATCCCTCCGACGATGGCCGTGCTGCCGTCGGCGGAAAGCGCGACCGATTGTCCCTGTTCCGCTTTCCCTTCCACGCCCGAACCGAAGAGCTTGGGCTCTCGCTGCGTCCAGAGGCCTCCGCTCCTGATCCAGATCCACGCGGCCCCGGCGCGATTGCCGTCGAAGGGTCCTCCGATGATGGCCGTGTTCCCGTCAGCCGACAGGGAGACGGAAGTGCCCTGCTGCACGCCCGGGCCTTCCGCGTCCGAGCCGGCCAGCTTTTCTCCCTGCTGGATCCAGGCTCCCCCGCTCCTGGTCCAGACCCACGCGGCCCCGGTGTTTACCTGATCGCTGAACCCGCCGACGATGGCGGTGTTGCCATCGGCGGATAGGGACACCGAGGTGCCCTGCGCGCTGACCAGCCCGAAGCCGACCGAACCGGCCAGCTTCTCGCCCTGCTGCGTCCAGACTCCTCCGCTTCTCGTCCAGATCCAGGCGGCACCGACGCCAAAGTTATCCTGCGCTCCTCCGACGATTGCGGTATTGCCGTCGGCGGAGAGGGAGACGGAGCTGCCCTGCTGGACAACCCTTTCCGTCAAGGTATACGTGGCGCCGGAACCGACCAGCTTGGGCCCCTGCTGCGTCCAGACATCGCCGCTCCGCGTCCAGACCCAGGCAGCGCCAATGCCCTTGTCATCGTTGATCCCTCCGATGATGGCTGTGTTGCCGTCGCCGGAGAGACTCACGGAATAGCCGAATTGCGTGCCCGTGGATACGTTCGGAATGAGAAGTTTCGATCCCTGCTGGAACCACACTCCTACAGTCCTGGTCCAGACCCACGCGGCCCCCACAACGTGGTTGTCGAGGTTCCCTCCGACGATGGCCGTGTTGCCATCGGCGGAGAGGGCCACGGAGAAGCCTTGTCCACCGTTGACCCCTCCAAGGCTGGACGGCACGACGCCCGAGCCAACGAGTTTCGGTCCCTGCTGTGTCCAGACTCCTCCGCTCCTGACCCAGATCCAGGCGGCCCCTGCGCCTCCGACGATGGCCGTGTTGCCGTCCGCGGAGAGGGCGACCGAGGAGCCTTGCTCCGAGTTCGCGAACGCGTCTGAGGCGGTCAGCGCGGGAGACTGCAGTGTCCACACTCCTCCGCTCTTCGACCAGATCCAGACCGCTCCCACGAATTTGTTGCTGGCAGGCCCTCCAACGATGGCCGTGTTTCCATCGGCGGAGACGGCCACGGCATATCCCTGCTCCGCGGTCTCCACGGCACCGATCCCCACCAGCTTCGGCCCGTGCTGCGCGAACTGCGCCAGGGCGGGATGGAAAGAGAGCAGCGCGGCGCAGACGGGGACGATTAACCTGAGGGGATAACGCATGGACGCATTGTAGTTGCGTTGACGACGTGGTCGGATTCTCCAGTCCGGGCAATCTGTTCGAGGCGTCGTCACGAATTGTCGGACTGGAGAGTCCGACCTGCGTCGCTACCCGTCGCATTCGCCCCGACCGTCCGCAACCGCCAATACGCACGCATGCGATTGCGCCACGCTTTCGGCTCTTCGGCGAATACGCGCCTGGCCAGATCGAGCGCCTTGTTCTCCAGCTCCTGGCGACGCCCCTCGGCTAGTTCGATCAAGTTGGAGAAGCGGTCGCGACGCAGAGAATCGCGCAACAGAATCAGGTCGTGATGCTCACCGAGGAGATCCGAGAGCTGCTCGATGACTCCGCCGTACGGCTCGAGAAGATCGGGCGCGGCCGTGCGGAGAAGGCGCACCTGATACCAGTGATCCTTGACCCGCCTGCGCAGCGCGTGGAGATCGACGGGTGAATGGCTGTCGTTCGCGCGTTTGAACGCCCGGCGGCCGGCGCGATACGTCTCTTCCAATCCCTCCCCAATCGTCGCAAAGCGATCGGGGATGTCGGGACGCATAGGCCCGCGTGCTCGCGCGGCCGACAGGCGCTCTTCGGCGACGGTCGACTGCACCGGGAGCCGCCGTCCGCGCGCGCGGATGGAACGTTTGGCGCGTGCGATTTCGAGCCGAAGCTCGCGATCGTCGGTCCGCTTGCGCAGTCTCTCCAGCGTCTCGATCATGGCCTCGGCATCACGCGCTCCGGTGAACGAGTGCTGGGCGTCGCGCAACCACGTATTCTCGACGCCGAACTCCTCGCCCAGCGCCTTGCGGACCAGCCGCAGCAGAGCGCGCGTCTCCTTCATCCGCTTTCGCGTCCCGTGTACGTCGCCCGCGGAAAGATGCGTGGCGATCCGGTCGAGCTGTTCGAGGTAGATCCTCCGAACCGCCTCCGGGATCGTCTCGCCGGCCAGAAACTCGTAGGACATCGCGGTGAAGCGTATCGCAGTGGGGGGGTCGTAACTAGAAACCAGATACCAGAAGGAGATCTTGGTATCTCGTATCTCGTATCTGGTATCTGGTATCTGGTTTCCAGTTTCTGGCTCGCGGAGAACTGGTCGCGGTGGTGCGGTTACTACCCGCGCGCACCAGGTTTCTGGTTCCACCGAACCAGGTTTCTGGTACCGAAGGATCAGGTTTCTGGTACCGAAGGACCAGGTTTCTGGTCCGTGGAACGAGGTTTCTCGTTCGGGGAACGAGGTTTCTCGTTCGGGAGAACGAGGTTTCTCGTTCGGGAGAACGAGGTTTCTCGTTCGGGAGAACGAGGTCTCTCGTTCGAGGGAACGAGGTTTCTCGTTCTGGGAACGAGTTCTTGGGTTCGCGAGACCAGTTATTAGCGCCGTAGTTTCCGAATTCATACCCTATTAGGGCCTTTCCGCGAATTCGAGTGATTAAAGCGTCCCGGACAGGCTTGTACTCACGGGATATGATCCCCCCTCGCACGTCCATCTCAGACCCACAGGAACTCTCATGACCGCATCCCTCAGGCGGACGCTTGTCCGCGCCGTGTTCTCTATTGCCTTTCTGACCGCCACGACTCCCCTGCTCGCCCAGAGCGGGGTCGACGGGCCTCCATTCAGCGCTGATCCGAAGGATCTGCTTGCGGCGGCGCGGAAGGTCGACGCCAAGGATCTCAACATCGTCTACCTGCTCGATGAACAGACTGTCTCATTCGAAACGGACGGCCGCGCGAAAACGGTGTTCCGTGCCATCGAGTACATCGTCACGGCGGACGGAGTGGAAGGCGCCGGTACCGCGAGCGCGTGGTGGGCGCCGTGGTACGACGAGAAGCCGACCATCGCCGCACGCGTCATCACCAGGGACGGCACCGTCCATACGCTCGACCCGAAAGCGATCACCGAGGCCACCGCCGAAGAAGAGCCGGACATGTTCAGCGACCAGCGCGTGCTGCGCGCGCCATTGCCGGGCGTGGCCGAGGGAGCGATCGTCGAGAGGGTCATCACGCTCGAAGGGCGAAGCCCGATCGCCGGCGGCGGCAAGTACGGACTGTTCCTGTTCGGCGGAAGCGTTCCGTTTGAGCGACAGCGCCTCGTGCTCGACGCGGCCGTTTCGGTCGCGCCGCGCATCGTCAACAAGGCCGGCTTTGAGCCGGTCACAACTGAGCAGAACGGCCGTAAACGGATCGTCTTCGAGAAGGGCCACACCGATGCCTTCGATAACGACGAGAGCTATCTCCCCTCGGACGAGCTGACGCTCCCTTACGTCGCCTTCGCCAACGGCTCGTCATGGAGCGAAATCGCCCGGAACTACTCCGCGATCGTCGACAAGCAGATCGCTGCAGACGGCGATCTGAAAAGCGTCGTTACGAGCGCGGTCGGATCCACCACCGACCGCGGCGGCATTGTCGCGAAGCTTCTCGACGAAGTCGAAAAGAACGTCCGCTACGCCGGCGTCGAGGTGGGCGACGGCTCCATCGTGCCGCGCTCTCCGAAGAGCGTGCTGCTGAAAAAATACGGCGACTGCAAGGACAAAGCGACGCTGCTGGCAGCCTTGCTGCGCACCGCAGGAATTCCTGCACATGTGGCGTTGCTCGAAGCCGGCACCGGCTTCGACACCGTCGCCGATCTGCCAGGCATCAATTACTTCAATCACGCCATCGTCGTGGCCGACGGCGCGGATGGCCAGCCGGCGCTGTGGATCGATCCGACCGACGAGTTCGCGCGGCCGGGCCAGTTGCCCGTGGAGGATCAGGGCCGGATGGCGCTGATTGCCACTGACGCCACGACCGCGCTCACCCGCACGCCCGAGGCCACGTCGGCAGAAAACCGCAATATCCACATACGCACCTTCACGCTGCCGGAAGAAGGCAAGGTTCATGTCCTCTCGGTATCTGAAGGAACATGGTCACAGGACGCGACCCAACGCCGCATCTATGCCACCAGCACGAAGAAGGACTATCGCGAGGCGCTGGAGAAATCGACGACCAGCTACTACGTCGCGCCAAAGATGGACAGCTACGAAGCGGGCGATCCTCACGACTTCACGAAACCGTTCCACGTCACGGTACAGCTATCGAATTCGAAGAACGGCGTCGTGATGGCCGGCGACGGCGACTTGATTATTCAGTTGCACGACGTGGTTTTGGAGCTGCCCGAGGTCCTGCGCGATTACGAAGAGAAGACGGCAGAGGCGAAGAAGGCAAAGCCGGAGAAGAAGCGAATCCATGACTTCGTGCTTGTGCGCCCCTACACCGACGAGCGGCGGTATCGGATCATCCCGGCCCCGGGATTCGCCGCACGCACCCTGCCGCAGAATGAAACGACGAAGCTCGGCACGGCCACGCTGACGAAGGAGTACTCCATCGACAGCGAAGGCGCCGTGATCGCCAGGATCATATTCGACAGCGGAAAGCGGCGTCTCACACCCGCCGAATTCGAGGAGACGCGTGCCGCGGTGAGCAAGCTTGGCGACAGCCGGGGTGTGCACATCGGCTTCGATGCAATCGGTCAAGCCAAGCTCAACGCCGGCGACATCGGGGCCGCGCTCACGGAGTTCCGCAAGCTGGCGGTGCTGCATCCGAAGGAGGCGCAGCACCACATCGAGCTGGCCCGCGCTCTCCTTGCCGGCGGCCTCGGCGAGGCGGCGCGCGATGAGGCGAAGCGCGCCGTGGTCGTCGAGCCGGCGAATGCCAAGGCCTACGCCATGCTGGCCACGGTCCTGGAGAATGATCTCATCGGCCGTCATCTGCGCCACGGCTGCGATCTCCCCGGCGCCGTCGCCGCGCTGCGCAAGGCCAAGGAGCTCGATCCCACTGACGCGGCCCTGCGCGCGCGGCTGGCCGACCTCCTCACCTATGGGGAGGACACCTATAAATTCGGCCGCAACGCGCATCTGAATGAATCGATCGACGAGTACAAGTCGCTGCTGAAGGACCTGGGCAAGGACGCGAACGGCTACGAGCCGCCACTCATGCTGGTGCTCACCCACGCCGGGCGCTGGGACGAAGTGAAGGAATTGGACAAGACCGAGACTGACGTGAAGCAGCGCGATCTGTTCCGCATCATCTCGGTGATGGCAACGGAGGGTTCGTCCGCCGGCCTGCGGGAGCTTGGGGCGTTCGACGACGCGAAGCGCCATGAATACGGAGCCGCCGTGGCCGCGACGATGATGATCCTGCGCCGGTACAGCGACTCCGCCGACATGTTCGAGGCGGCGTCGAAAGGGTCGCCGACGGCCTCGCAGACGCTCGCGCTTGTGCAGATCCTGCGCAAGACCCAGCCTTACGAGAAGGCGATCGAGGATGGCTCGCTCAAGGCGCTGGTCATACGGCTCGTCGATGCGGTGTTCACGCGAGACACAAAGCAGTTTTCCACCCTGGTCGTGCCCGAGATCTCGGCTAAGGGATTTGACAAGAAAGACCTGAACGTTTCGCTGCAAGCGTTGCTGGGCGGTTCCGGCGTCAGCCTGAACGTTGTACTCGACCTCATGACCGCGTCGCTTGAAGTGCAGCAGGACGGCAACGATGAGATCGGGTACAGGCTGCGTCTTCGCTCCGCCTCCGGAATGGCGGCACCAAGGGACGTCGCCTACTATCTGCAGCGGCGCAATGGCAAGTACCTGATGGCCGCGGTGAGCCTCGCGCCCGATATGATCGGAGCAGCCGCGCTGCATCTGGCCGGCGATGGCAAGCCGGAGGCGGCGCGCACGTGGCTGAACTGGGCGCGTGAATCGATCGCAGCCGGGGGCGGCGACGATCCACTGGCCGGTCCGCCGTTCGCACGTCTCTGGACAAAGGAGAAGCCGGCAGCGTCGCTTGACGAGATCCGCCTCGCGGCGGCGGTGCTGATGGTCGGCGAGACGTACGCGAAGGAGAGCGCTTCCCTGATGGTCGCACTTCGCGACAAAGCGCCGACGGAGGAAGCGAAAACAGCCGTGGACGTCGCGCTCATCGCCGCATACTCACATCTTCACGACTGGAGCAACATAGCTGCCATCGCGGAACGCCTCTCGAAGGCGCATCCGGACTCCGGCTCGGCGTTCACATCCTGGGTGGGTGCGCTCGTGCAGACGGATAAAGGCGACGCCGCGGAGACCGCCGCAAAGGAACGGCTTGCGCGCCTGCCGAAGGACGGGGACGCGATGCGCGCCCTGGCCGGCATCTTCGCGAAGAAAGGCGACTACGAGGCGGCCATGACGTGGGCACGGCGCTCGGTCGACGAGATCACCCCGACCAGCGACGGATACAACGAGGCGGCCTGGATGGCTCTCTTCCTTGGCAAGGAGCTCGACCGCGCCATCGACGACGCCCGGCGCGCAACGGCCGAAGAAACGCAAGCGAGCTACGGCGCGCTGCACACGCTGGCCGCACTCTACGCCGAGACCGGCAAGAGCGTCGAAGCCCGTCAGGCTCTCCTCAAGGCCATGGATAAACGAGGCTCCGACGATCCAGGCAGCAGCGATTGGTTCGTCCTCGGCCGCATCGCCGAGAACTACGGCGTCCGTGACGCCGCCATCGCCGCCTACAAGCGCGTAGAAAAGGAAGAGCTGACAGGAACGAGCACCTGGGAGCTGACGCAGAAGCGGATCGCGGTGATGGGGAAGTAGCCTTGATCCGCGGATGACGCAGATGAACCTGCGGGCAGTGATGCGGTCTCGCGGTTACGAGGTCGCGCGGTCTCGCGGTGTGTCGGACTGCGAGACTGCGCAACCGCGAGACCCCACGAGAATCTCTGCGTCCCTCCGCGTCATCTGCTAATCACCTTCCCACCCTTCATCACGAATGAGACGCGCGAGAGGGCGGTGATGTCGTCCAGCGGATTGCCGTCGACGGCGATCAGGTCGGCTTCGTAGCCGTCTGCGATCGTGCCGACGCGGTCGGCGATTCCGAGCGACTCCGCGGCCAGTGACGTCGCCGAGGTGATGGCGTCCATCGGCTTCTGCCCTCCGGTGGTGACGCGGTACTCGAGCTCCTGGAAGTTGCGGCCGTGCGATCCCGCGACCGCGTCGGTGCCGAAGACGACCTTCAGCCGCGGTGTCGCGAGTGCCAGCTTGAATACCTGCAGCGCCTTCGGTACGGCCAGCTTCATCTGCGCGAATCCCTCCTCGGTGTAGCCGCCGATGCCGAGGTAGTGAGTCTTGTTCTCGAAGTAATTGCGGAAGACGAGGTCGATGTTCGGATCGAAGTACGTCCCGTGCTCAGCCATCAGATCGAGCTCCGGCTGGCCGATCAGAACGCCATGCTCGATCGACGTGCAGCCGGCCAGCACGGCGCGCCGGACGCTCTCAGGCCCATGCGCGTGCACGGCCACGCGCAGGTGCTGCTTCTTCGCCTGGCCGCAAATCGCGTCCATCTGCTCCTGCGACATCGTCGGGCCGCCGCCGCTGCGGATGCTCTCCGAGGCGAAGACCTTAACCACGTCGGCACCCTCGGCGGCGAGCTTGTCGACGGCCGCGCGCATGGCCTCGGGCGTCAGCTTCGGGTCATAGATCGGCTCGATGGCAGTGAGGATGCGCGGCCCCGGAAGCGTGCCGCGCGCGATGGCATCGCGCAGTGGCTTGTCGACGGGCGCGCCGAGCGACTGCACGGTGGTGATGCCTCCCTCGAGCGTGCGCACGGCGTTCTCTGCCGCGTAGAGCACCGTCTCCTGCGCCGTCTCGCCGCGATCGGCTTCATCGTCGTGCGACCGGCCGTCCTTCGCGTCGAAGTGCCAGCCGATGTGAACGTGCGTGTCGATTCCGCCCGGCATGAGCGTCCGGTCGCCGAGGTCGATAGTGACGTTCTTCAGCGTCTTCGCATTCGGAACAATCCTGACGATCTTCGAGCCATCGACGACGACCGCCGCATCCTCAATGACATGCCCCCGTCCATCGATCACACGCGCCGCCCGGATGACGATGGGCTGGGCGGTGGCGGTGGCGGCGAAAAGGAGGGTGAGGAGGAGGGGTTTCATGGGGGGAGTTTAGCGAAGGTCTCGCGATGCAAAGACAAGAGTGTCTGTGCCTGTCTGTGCCACAAGACCAATGCCGATGTGGCAGACACTCCTGTCTGGGCTATGAAGATCGCCGCCGAGCCGGCGGCGGTCCAGCCGGCGGGCCGCCGGCGCTACTTTGGCGTGGCGCTACTTTGGCGAGGCGCTACTGACCGATGGACAGCTTTTATCTGCGTACATCTGCGTGATCTGCGGATTCGTTCCCTGGTACAGCAGCGCGCTAACGCTAACCGCCGATCTCCTTCCCCATCGCCCGCACGCGCTGCCGCACTTCGTCGTCGCGTAAGACCTCGGCGGCGATGTTGGCGATGCGTAGCCATTCGCGGGCGCGATCGCGATCGCCGTGGCGATGGGCCAGCTTTGCAAGATGCAGGGCTGACTCGGCGACCCCCGGGGGAACATTCGTCGCCGCGTAGAGGTGGAACGCTTCTTCCCACAGCTCTTCGCTGTCGTTGACGATGGCGGCACTGCGAAGGGCGTTCGCCAGGTCGAGCGGTGGTGCTTCCGACGCGCGGTAGAGCGCGAGTGCCTCGGCGTACAACGGCTCGGCGAGATCGTCTCGGTGGTCGTCGTGATGGAGATCGCCGAGGTGGCGAAGGGTGTGCGCGAGTAAGAGAGGGTCGCCGATCTCGCGGCAGACGGCCGCGGCCTCTTCGTAGAACGGCAGCGCCTCGGCGCGGCGGCCGAGGTCGCGCTCAATCTGCGCGATCCCTTTGAGCGCCTCCACCAGTTCGCGCAGCGCGCCGGTTTGCCGCGCCATCGCCACGGCCTCGGCGAACGATTGGCGCGCTTCGTCAGGTTTCGCAAACCGCGCACGCCTTCCGCGCCGCAGCAGGTCGTGGATCGGGTCAGCATCGTCCGGCTGGTTCGGACGCGCTCGAAGAAGAAGTTCGTCGATGGCAGGACTGCCGGTGAACCAGTCGTCGTCGACACTCGCGCCGGCGGCGACGAGCGCCTCGACGATCGCGCGGTGCGCCGGCATGGGATTGTGAATCACCGACCACAACGTCTGGCCGAGGGCTGTGCCGCCGTACCTGTTCTTCGCCTCGAGCGGCGCGTTGTGCGCGAGGAGCAGTTTCACTGTTTCGAGATGCCCTTCATGCGCCGCAAGGTGCAGGCCCGTCATGTTGATGCCGGCGCCGGGATCGACGCCATGGTCGAGCAGAAACTCGACAATGTCATCGTGTCCGTATTGGCAAGCCCACACCAATCCCTCTCCCAGCTCTTCTCCTGGCGTCGTCGCCACGAGTTCCTTCACTCGATCGAGCCTCCCGATGCCGGAAGCACTCTCAAAGTCGAGATACGCTCCGTGGGCCGCGAGAAACCCGGCTGCGAGCAGCCGCCCGTTCGCCAGGCACCCGCTCACCGCCTCGCCCGGCTCGCGCTCGATCGCCGCACCGCGCGCGAGCAGCAGCTCCATCAAGGCGATCTGCATGCCGGCGGCCTCGGGATGAACGCTGGTGGCGACAAGACCGAGCGTCGTCGAATGGCCGCCATACGCGTCGGACTCCGCATTCACCTCGGCGCCGGCATCGAGCAGTAGCCGCGTGATCTCGACAATGTTCGCAGGCGTCCGCTGCCGATAGTCTTCGATGCCGTTCGCCGAGACGTAGTGGAGGAGCGTCGATCGATGCTCGCGGCTCGAGCGCTGCCGGATCAGCTCCGGGCGTTCATCGAGCAGCCGGCGGAGGGTGGCGATGTCGCCGGAGGAAATCGCATCCGCGGCCTCCTCGAAGCTCGCGTCCGGCGAGCCGGCGTGCTGCAAGTCTTCGACGTGCCGCGCGAACTTCGTCCAGCTCGCAAAGCCGTGCGCGCGGGCGATGAAGAACTGGGCCTCGGCGAGCTTGCCGATCGCCGCCGATCGGATGCGCCTCTCCATTCGCTCGATCTGCTCGGCGCTGACAAGCTGCTTGACCCATGCGCGCAGCGCCGCGGGATCGGCGGAGAGGCAGGCCCTGAGCAGATCCTTCGCCAGTTTCCGGTAGTAGCCGAGGTGAGGATGGCGCGGGAGAGGGACAGCATCGGACATACGAAGCTCCTTTCATCGCATGCCTGGAGTCCGCACGGTCAGGCTGAAAGAAGGTTCGTCGCCTTCGCTGATGATTCGATGGGTGGGCACGGCCCTTTCCGCGGACTGGATGCGCCCCAAGCGCTGGGTGCATTGTAGCGCCGATGAGAATCAGGAGTCCTTGCCCAACAGCGTCTCGACCTCCGAGCGCGCCGGCATCGAGAGTGCCGTGCCGTGTCTCGTGACCGAGATACCGGCCACGGCGCAACCGAATCGCGTCGCCGCGACGATGTCGAGACCTTCCGCCAATGCGACGGCGAAGCCGCCATTGAACGCATCTCCCGCGCCCGTGGTTTCGACGACAGGGCCGGCGTCGACGGCAGGTACATGCCGCGTCACCAGCGGCGTCTTGACAAGCGCCCCCTGCCCGCCGAGCGTCACCACGACATTGCCGACACCGCGGGACAGCAGGATTTCCGCGGCACGCTCGGCGCCGGCCAGGTCGGTCACCGGCTGTCCAACGAGAATCGCCGCTTCGCTCTCATTCGGCGTGAGGTAGTCGCAAAACGGATAGATGCGATCGGGAAGCGACAACGCCGGCGCGGGATTGAGGATCGTCGGAACGCCCAGAGACCTGGCAACCTGGAGACCGTATTCGACGGCGTCGAGCGAGACCTCGAGTTGCGTCATGAACACGGCCGACCGCCCGATCGCGGCGCGCGCCTGATCGATGTCGCGGCAGGTAAGGTGAAAGCCGGCGCCGGGCACGACGATGATCGCGTTCTCCCCGGTCGCCTGATCGACCATGACCGTCGCGGCGCCGGTCGGGTGATCGAGTGCCTCGAAGACAAAGCCGGTGTCGATTCCCTCATCGCGATATGTCCGGCGCGCCAGTTCGCCGAATGGATCACGTCCAAGCTTGCTGATGAAGGTGACGTTTGCCCCGAGGCGCGCCGCCGCCACCGCCTGATTCGATCCCTTCCCACCAGGCCCGAGCCGGAACTCGGAACCCATGACGGTCTCACCCCACGCCGGCAGATGCGGAGACCGGAATGCGAGATCGGCAACAAAGCTCCCCATGACGGTGAGCCGGGACTCCGGCATCAGGAACCTCCTCACTGATTTCGGTGGTTAAGCGCCTCTCACTTCACTGTCATCCTGAGGCTGCCGGAGCCGCGCCTCTAGGGTTCGTGCTTGCTCAGATCACGGTCGCGGCGTAGGACGCCGAAGGACCCCCCGCGAGCTTGCACCGAGAAGTACCACCACCCGACCGGCAAGCGCGGAGGGGGTCCTTCGGCGTCCTACGCTGCGGGATCAGATTTGAGCAAGCACCACGACTCGTACCGCGGCTCCGGCAGCCTCAGCCTTCTGAGGTTCTAAGTCAAGGTCCGAAGTCGAAGTCAGGCGGCGGCAAGGCGGCGTACGATTGGTGATTGCTTTTGTCGGAGCGCCTCGATGTATCGATTTTCATCGTACTCCTCACCCGTTTTCCAAAGACGAAAGAGAATACGAATCCATCGGAAGGCGAGTGTGCGGATGGCTTGGTGATGACCGGCGCCGCCGTTCCGTTGCTGCTGGTAGAAGGCTCTGGCCCATTCACATTTCGGAAGAGAAGCCTGCGCGAATTCGTGGAAGGTCTGGTGAAGGAACGTGGGAAAGCCCCATCGTGCGTGAATCCAGATGTGCTTGCCACTCTTCTCGGTGACGGGAGCGATCCCTGAGTATTGCTGTACCTCTCGGGCCTCGTCATAACGGCTTCGATCGAGACCGAAAGCGACCGCGAGCCGCGGAGCGATCACTGCTCCCGCGCCAGGCAGAGAGCTGAAGATTTTGCGATCAGGATGACTGGCCCACGCGGCAGCAATCGCTCCGTCATATTTCGTGATCTGCTGATCCAGTGGATCGATCAGTGTCGTCAACGAGAGCGCATACAGCGAGTGGGCTTCGATGATGGCCGAGTCGTGCGTGAGCGGAACTGCCACGCGAATCTTCTCGATCAACTCATGGGCCACAGCCGCTGGCTTGCGCCGCCGGTTCGCCTTCAGCATACCGGTCAGCTCATCGGCGCTTGCCTGGCGCGCTTGCTCCAGGGTTGGCCAGTGAGCCAGAAACGCACGCAGATATCGTGAAGTCTCTCCAAACCATTCCAGCACTTGAGGAAAGTACTCTTTCAAGGTAGCCGCCAGCGTGTGCGTCAAGGCTGTCCGCTGATCCACCAGTGAGCGGCGTTGCTCACAGAGCAGGCGCATCTTCCGCGTTCGCACATCGTCGGGGTGCCACACGCGCAACTCGGCAAAATGCTTCAAAACGAAATCACAAATCAGAGCGGCGTCGGCTGGATCGTCGCTTGCTCCGCTCAGCCGCAACGAGGTTCGATAGGCCTTCGAGGCCCGTGGGTTGATCGGCACCAGGGCCAGAAACTCGTACGCCATCAACGCGTAGATCAAGCTCCACTGACCCTGCTCAACACCCACCACGATCGTCCCGTCCGGAAAGCGCTCGTGCAGTGATCGTACCCACTCATGTACCTTTTCCGGCGAGTTGCCGAACGTGCTGGCCTGCTTGGTTCCTTGTCGAGTCTGAATCATGCACGCGTGCTGCTTGTCTCCCCAATCGATCCCTACACATGCCACCCATTCCATCGCTTCCCCCTCCTCACCGTTCTCGGGGCACGCTGGCTTCGGTACTGCGCAGGCCTTATAGTCACTCTTGGAAAGACGGCTTCTGAGTATGCGTCTCGACCGAAGCGCACCGCCCGGTCGCAATGCTGAGGCTACGCGTACGGCGCGTGGATGACCTATGCGTAACCGGGCGGTGCGTGCCTCGTCCTACTCTCCGCCTTTCTGCCGAAAACAGAAAGTGCCGCATCGCCGCCGGCACTTCTCTGGTCGCCGATCGACGGGAGCAGGAACGGTGCGCTAGTGTAGTGTCTCGCAAATAGCTATACACGGAAAGTGAGAGCTGTTAGTCTGGCGGCATGGCTCGATCCGCACGCCCATTGATCGTATCGGTCGAACAAGAAGCTGAG
>Ga0210394_10000410_pt1 | contig 93332 bp, 67 predicted proteins | sample IncBWC12MmetaG_FD_160121 | JGI IMG/M metagenome (GOLD analysis project Ga0210394, IMG submission 160121) | Forest soil microbial communities from Barre Woods Harvard Forest LTER site, Petersham, Massachusetts, United States - Inc-BW-C-12-M | ecosystem: Environmental > Terrestrial > Soil >...
TCGAAAAACTGATGACGCAGAAGAGCATCATCGAAGTGAGCGCGGGAAGAAGGTAAGCGAGACGGTTCTGCAGGTGGTGATGAACCGCCACCGCTCACGGGGGAACGGAACGAGCCGCAGCAACATATCGACTGATTCTAGAAACCAAAATGATCCCAGAAGCAAAACAACCCGCAGGCGCTCGCGCGTTGAATCCCTTCGATTTCCCGTCATGCAGCTGCTTTGCGAGCCTCGTCGACTCCGGTCAGCCCATGCGCAGCGCCCCCGAGGTTGTTCAGCTCTGATGTTGAAATTGCGGACAACAACCCTGCGGAAATCCAATACGTGATAGCAAGCTCGCCTGGTCTATTTCGGTATGGAACCTTGTTCACGGCGGGTTGCAGAAAGTGTATTCCGCGATCACTTCGAGCTAAAAAGCTTGGCATCGCATAGCTGCAGGCTCTCGGCCACCTTTGCCGGGTCGCCGACGTCGAATTCCACTTCCGGCGCAGGATTCCCCTCGCTTCGGATTCCGGCTGACCAGCGTTCATCTCCTCGAACCGTGCCGCTGCAATTCCCCATGACTTTGCTGGTTCTCGCCTCGCTCCTGGCAGCGATCGGCTTGCGGCGCTCACCTTCTATCGGAACGCTGTTTCAGAAATTGTCCCTCGCGCTCGTCTTGCTCTTGGCAATCAGCGTGACCTCCTGCACCAGCGCAACCGTTGTAGGTGGCGGAAACGGCTCTCCGGGCTCTGGAGGAAGCGGCTCACCCGCCGCCGTATCACTCGTCGTTCAAGGCACGTCCGGCAGCGCCGTCGTTGCTCTCGGCACCATTTCCGTAACGGTGCCTTAAGAACGAAGAACCTCTCAGCTCAGCCGATAGTCAGGTCTCGGTCGGCTGCCAATCCGTCCGCCGATGTACGGTTTCGGCGTCAATCAGGACTTACTCATTTTTCGTTGCACAATTGTCCGGGTTGGAGTCCTGGCGTACCATGCACCGCCACGAGGCATCGGATGGTCACGACAACAGCGACAAAGGGCAGCTCTATCAGGCTTGTAGCTTTGGCCAGCCTGATTGGTACCACGGTCGAATGGTACGACTTCTTTCTCTACGGCACCGCAGCCGCTCTCGTGTTCAACCGCCTGTTCTTTCCGACCTTCGACGCGCGCCTGGGGACGCTGGCGGCATTCGGCACGTACAGCGTCGGATTTTTCGCGCGTCCGATCGGCGCAATCATCATCGGACACTACGGCGATAGAATCGGGCGCAAATCGATGCTCATCCTGACGCTCATCCTCATGGGCGTCGCCACGTTCAGCATCGGCCTGATGCCGACCTACGCCGAGATCGGACCCTGGGCCGCGGTCGCGTTGGTACTGCTGCGTCTCATACAGGGCTTTGGGGTCGGCGGTGAGTGGGGTGGCGCGGTCTTGATGGCCGTGGAGCACGCGCCGGCCGGTGCCCGCGGATTCTACGGAAGCTGGCCTCAGATCGGTGTGCCGGCAGGACTGCTCCTCTCCACCGCGGTGTTCGCTCAGTTCGCGCGTCTGCCGGAAGCGCAATTCCTGTCATGGGGTTGGCGCGTCCCGTTCCTGATGAGCATTCTGCTCGTCGGCCTCGGCTTGATTATCCGCGTGCGGATTCTGGAGACGCCAGCGTTTGCACGCGTCAAGCAGGCGCGGACCGAGTCGCGACGACCGATCGTCGACGTTCTCCGGACCCACCCGAAAGAGGTGCTGCTGGCGATGGGCGCGCGACTCGCCGAGAACGGTGCGTTCTATATCTACACCGTCTTCGGCCTAGTTTACGGGACACAGAAAGTAGGGATGGAGCGGCAGACGGTGCTGAATGGCGTACTCATTGCGGCGGCGTGCGCGCTGTTCGCGATCCCGCTGTGTGGTGCGCTGTCTGATCGGCTGGGACGACGACCGGTCTACTTGTTCGGCGCCTGTGTCACCGCGCTGTTCGCATATCCGCTATTCTGGCTGCTCGATACGGGATCAACGCCGCTTGTGTGGCTTGCGCTGGTCGTGGCGCTGGTCTTCGCACACTCGCCGATGTATGGCCCGCAGGCCGCCTTCCTCTCGGAGCTTTTTGATACCCGGGTCCGTTACAGCGGGGCGTCACTTGGATCCCAACTGTCGTCCGTGATCGCGGGTGGGCTCTCGCCCTTCATCGCGACAGCGCTGCTTCCATACGGGCGAGCGGCACTTGCGGCGTACATCGTCGTGATGGCGCTGGTCACTATCGTCGCCGTGCACATTGCCTCTGAGACCAGGTACCACACAATCGGATGAACAAACATTGAATCAGGGTGGGGAACGTCTGATGGTTTGGAGGATTGAGGCCTTGATCTGTTTTAGTTTGCTCAGAAGCGGAGACGGCAGAGGGGTTTTTCCGCTTCTGTTCTTGCGCGAGTGAAAACGGAAGGGGTCAGGTGCCTTGCCAAGAGACAGCTGCTAATTATCGATGTGGGGCTATTGGGGACAAAAATGTTTGCACGCCGACCTGCAGCGGCTGCTCGAAGAGCGCAGAAAAAAGATCACTGAAAGGCAAGAGTAGTTTATCAAAGATTATTCCCATCTCCTGAGGACTACGGCGACATCACGGAAAGGATCGCGGAGCCTCCCAAGTGGTGGGACGAGAACCGTGTGCCTTGCTATGTGGAGTTCAATCGATGGCGGTGCCGGGAACACGCCTCCCCATAGCAAGCAGTTTGCCTGGAGTCAGCGCTCATCACTGCCAAGCGCTATCCCGATGTCATCCGAGACTTTTACGAGCTCAGACCCGTCTGCGGGGAGAAGCTGCGCCTTTTTGAGAATCTCGCTGGCGGCTAAAAAATACGGTAGGACACGCTCTTTGCATCCCTCGGTCGTCGAACAGTGCACGGTCAGTTCGTTGAGGAGTGGCAGAATCTTGCGTCGGCTATCTTCGACCCTTACCTCGGCGTGGTCAGGGTTTTTCACACCCTCGCCGAGCAGGTTGAGGTCATACGTGAATCCGCCCGCGGTATAAAAAAACTGCTCCTCTGTCTGCGCCTTGGGAAGTTTGTCGAGAGCCACTCGGAGGTCACGGATCAAAGGTGGAACAGGACCCTTACGTTCTTCCGAGGGCAAATTCAAGCGGACGGCGGCTTCATTCGCGAGTTCGATCAAATTGCTAGGGGCTCTCACCTTCCTCAAGTCCTCCTGAAGGCTAAGTGCGCAACGTGCGGCCAGGAGGTTGGTCTGCGGCCACAACCCCTCGATCAGTCGCATGTTGAGCCCTATCCTATAAAGGGCTTGTGCCAGGGACTTCTTTTCCAATGCTTGAGCGTCAGTCGTGACTGGCGTCGAATTGGGCGCAGTGGCGGACGGGGACGGATCCGGTATGCTCGTTGTTGTGTTTGCCGGGCTTTTGCTTCCGGGAGGGTTGTTGAGCAGGGCAATAACATCGGGATAGTTGTTTTTTACCGCGTTGGAGAGGGCCGTCTCTTTGTCCCTGTCCTGTGTATTGACATCCGCTCCTTTCTCCAGCAAGGCACGCACCGTATCCGTATAGCCCTGACGGGCTGCTTCGATCAGCGCCGTCCTTCCCATGTCATCCTTGGCATTTACTTCCGCACCCTTTTCCAACAGCACACTCACGGTATCCGTGTCTCCCCCGTACGCTGCATGGATCAAAGCTGTATCGTCATGCTTGTTCTTGGCGTTCACATCTGCGCCCTTTTCCAGCAAGGCGCGCACCATATCCGTACGGCGCGAAAAGGCGGCCCAGAACAATGGTGCCCATCCCTCGTTGTCCCTGGCATTCACATCCGCACCCTTCTCGAGCAACGTGCGCGCGGTATCCGTATAGCCCGAAAAGGCGGCCTCCATCAACGCAGTCCTTCCCGTGATACCCTTGGCATTCACGTCAGCACCCTTCTCCAGCAAGGCGCGCACAGTATTCGTATGGCCCCTTACCGCTGCGCGCATCAAAGCCGTGCTCCCGTAGCTACCCTTCGCGTTCACGCCCGCGCCCTCCTTGATGAGGCTTTGCACTTCGGCGGTATCCCCGGCTTCGGCCGCTTCCAGCAGTTTCTTATTAAGGCCCTGACTGTCCTCGGCAGCTGACACGGCCGGCTGCGGTTGCGGCGGTGGAGCTGAAGTGGGTCCAGCAGCCGGCGGGGACGCAGCTGGCATGCTGGTCGTCGTGTTTTTGCTCTGCTTGACTCCGGGAGTGCTCCTAAGCAGAGCAACAATGCTGAGATATTTGTACTTTTCAGCCAACCGGAGGGCCGTTTCTCCATCCGTATCCCGCGCATTCACATCGGCTCCTTTCTCCAGCAAGGCACGCACGACATCGATGTGGCCCATATTGGCTGCGTTCATCAACGCCGTCCTTCCATCCTTGTACTTTGCATTCACATCCGCACCCTTCGCCAGCAAGGCGCGGACGGTATCTGTGTGGCCCAAATCCGCTGCGCTCATCAACGCGGTCCATCCACTCTTACCCTTTGCATTGACATCCGCACCCTTCGCCAGCAAGGTGAACGCAGTATCCGTATGGCCAGAAAAGGCTGCCCAGAACAGCGCCGTCCATCCGTCGTTGTCCCTGGCATTCACGTCCGCACCCTTCTCCAGCAAGGCGCGCACGGTATCTATGGGGCCTAAATCGGCTGCGTTCATCAACGCCGTCATGCCGTTCTCATCCTTCACATTTACATCCGCACCCTCCAAAAGAAACTTCTGCACTTCCGCAGTATTCCTTGCCTTGACGGCGTTGAATAGCTTTGTATTGAGGTCCTGACAGTACGTGGATGTGGACAAACACAGGATCACTGCGAGCGTCCAGAGCCATTTTTTCACAACGACCTCCCGGGGAACTTCGTGGCGTCCGGGCTCCGCCTCGTGCGGGCCGGTTCCCTGGGGAGCGAAACTAGGTGGACCATGTCGGCGTAAGAAATGAGGAGATTCCCTTCACCCAATAAGAGTGACATCAACTCTACAAACTAAGATCATCTATGTCGAGAAATGAGTTGCATGAGTACAGTCGAGAAAGAGTCTTAGTTCCCTTTCCGTCTGCTAACTCCTGATTTGGGCCCGCGGCTCGGGTTTTGCGAGTCCGCGTGTCAAAAAGGTCTGGCCCAGCTGACTTCTTGCCCCCGTTTCGTTTCTGCCGGCACATCCAGTGCTCCGGCCACACGCGGCTGTTCCGACGTAATAGTCGGACCGGCACAAATCCTGCCCGATAATTTCATTTCGCAGACTATCGCCTTCGGAAGTCAGGTCCGGCACCAGGAGGGAGTGATCGTCCTGAACGGCAGGAGATCGACTTCATTGCTACCGATCCCGGCTCCCTCGTGACGCGCGTGGCTTGTCTCGGCCCAGTCTGTCAATCAATGAGCTGAGCCGTTGACCATTCCGCGAGTGGTTGCGGCGCACTTGCAGCACCTTATCCAGTTTGGTGCTGACCGTGTGCCGCATACCCGCTCTGCAAATCACCTACCCCTCGCCATTCCTGCTAAGCACGCCATCGCTCCGAGCGGGGCGCTGTGGTATCTTGGCGGGGAAAAAATCGTGTGCATTTCAGAACACAAGTCGGATAGCCCGAATATTCTACGGAGGGGGCACGACCAACCTGCGGCCACTTCGGTACATGGCTGGCGGTATCACCACATCGGCATCCCGACTGACGTTCGGCGACCCGGCGAATATTATCTGGAACAATTCAAGATGTACGTCTCCGCGTTTGAGACGAGTCCTTGTGGCATTCAATGGATGCGCTTCGAGCCCGATAGCCCTGTGCACGCCTTGATTAAGTCCGTTCCTCACATAGCGTTTGAAGTAGACGACCTTCAGGCCGCGATTGCGGGAAAGGAAATTCTCACTGCCCCGAATTCGCCTTCGGAAGGCGTTACGGTGGCGATGATCCTCGATAGCGGCGCGCCGGTTGAGCTCCTAGAATTTCGGCGTGATCTGAGTAGCGCACCAACGCGCTGAGACTGTCGGCGGAACGCCGGACGTCACGCAATAGATTTGTTCCCCACGGTTGAGATCCAGCAAGTTGATCTGATTTATCCGCTAAAAATGCGATGCTGTTTAGCGATCGATTGACTTCCAATTGATTAGTCGGGTAACCGATAACCTAAAATTCCACGTGGACGGTAACGGCGTTAGTCACTGAAAGGGCCACCCGCCAATCCGGCGCCAAGAGCGGTAAGATGCAAGCAAAGCTGCTCTCTGGTCGAGCATGAGCCAAAATCGCCTTAAGAAGATTGCCCTTTGCGCAACCGCTGGAATTGTTCTTCTGCTTCCGCTTGTTGGACTTTTCTTTGCTGTCGATGCTGTGGCGGTCAACGACATGTCACACGCCGTTTACCTTGCGCATTAGGACGTAGCCGCCACCACCACACAATCCGGAGCAGAAGTGGCTCGAACTCCGCTCGGCAGACGCACGGCTGTGTTGACGTCTGTCGAAAATACACTGTTCAGGAAGAAACTGGTTCGGGTTAATCGTGATGACTGTGCAAACCAAGCATCGGAACAGGTGCGGTTTTGTCGGCACTCTTCTGTCAAGGAGTACGCACATTGGGCTGAATCTGAAAAAGACTGAAGCACTGCTGTACGTGGATCGTGATTTCAGTGACCGTGCAAACCAAGATTGTCCGTCGAACCATCCAGGACAGATTGGGTGTCGTGAACGGCCCTGGCCACTAGGTCCCGGTAATGTTGCCTAGTCGGAAACTTGAAATTCCACATCGACGGTTACCAGGCATCTTGAGGGCTAAAGGCACCCGACGAAGTGATTCCAGGGGTTACGATCGCCGACAATCACACGCCTCTCGCTCCCGTAGCCAACTTGGCCCTTATGAAATCAGCGTCGTCGCTGGGCGTGCGCCGGACGGGGAAAGCCCCGGCTGAGTGTGTGCCGAGATGCGGAGGAGAAGAACGGTGCGGTCGTCTTTCTGGGGACCGAACGCTGACACAGCGGCGATCAGAGCATCAAAAATGTCCGGCAGTGGACGAGAGGCGTTCTGAAGTAGCAATTGCTCAAGGCGCTGTAGTCCGAACTCATCATCAATGTGATTCGACGTTTCAATCAGACCATCGGTGACAAGAGCAAAGATATCGCCGGGTCCGAACTGCACATGCTCGCTGACGTACCCGCCCTCGGGCATTAATCCGAGCGGGTATTGAATCATGGCGCGACGGATAACACTTTGTGCGGATTGGCTGAAATGTAGCAGGGGTGGATGTCCTGCGAGCGTGAACTCCGCAATATCCGATGTGTCGAACCGTAGAGCGGCAAAGGTGACGAACATGTCAGGTTCTTTGACAGACGGAAGAACGGAGTTAACGCTATCGAGCAAAGCGGGCATGGAAAAACCCGTCAGCAAACCCTGGCGCACGGAACTCTTGACCATGCCCATCAGTACACCGGCTGGAATACCGTGGCCAGAGACATCGGCCACATAAGCGAACGCTCCTTGCGTGGCAGCCACGAGGTCTACCAGATCGCCGCCCACCTCGGCGCTGGGAATCGTTCGTCCGTAAGCTTCCAATGCCATGCTGCTGTAAGAAACGGTCGGCACCAGAGTCTTCTGAAGACTGTGCGCGAGGGCAAGCTCGGTTTCCATCTGGATGTGGGCGATTCCCTCAGTATTGGCGAAGTTGAGAAACAAGCGATAGCCAAGCAACATAGCCACCATCAGACAACTGGCATCGAGCACGATCCGCTGTTCCCGGGCAGGAAGTGGCTCAGATATTTTTGGCACTTTCGTGAGGGACAGATATGCAACGGCAATAACTAACATTGGCAAGACCACCCAACGTGGCCGACGTAGTTCACAGATTATGATCACCACGTGCAAAGCGCCCGTCACGGCCGAAATCACCATCAATGCAATGAGCGGAAAAGATCGCGAGGACAGAATGTCGATGAAGAAAGGAACGCCGGCGAGCACAAAGAAAACAGCTGCAAAAAGTTTAGCAGCGCGGCGTAAGGGCAAATCACGCCAATAGCGCCTGCGCTCAGGAGTGGAGGCGAACCCGTAGAGCGGATAAGCCAGTTCGATTAGCCAGCGTGCTGCGCGGCTTATGGAGATGCGGTTGAAAAAGCTTCGGGTTTGCATAAGTGGCCAGTGTGACGATTAGAGTCTATCTCTTGTGGTGGGGGGATGAGGCACAACCATTGAAAAGCGGTAGTTCGCTGCGGCGACTACTCAACTCCTAATTGTACTGCTTCTGAAACTCTAAGTCGTTTTTCAGTTTTCCGATACCGCGTTAATCGTCCTTCAAGGGTGTCTGAATCGAATTTCTGTTTGAACTTCATCTCCTGCTCTAAAAGTGGAATCAGGGCGAGGTAGTGAATAGGTCGACCGTCCTTGGTCTCCACCGTATCCGCATCTTCGGGAAATGTCGCAGGGATTGACGAGCATTAACCCCGTGAAGCGTGTCTCTACGTGTAGCGGTTCAGGTCGCTCAACACTGCCGACGGTATGCCCCCATGAGAACCACATTTGATTCATGTGAGGGTATCTCGCGGCTTGTTGGAGTATAGCGACAGGCCAAAAGTATCTTGGCTCTCGCCATTCAAAATCATGCATTGCGAGAGGCCATTCTTTGGGCAGGCACAAACAGACTTCTGCGAGCGCAAGGTCTTCCAGACCCTCTGGCACTCGCATATCGAGGTCACTCATGCCCGATGTCAGCAGCGTAAAGTAAGGTCTTGTTGGGGTCGGGCGGACGACGTGGACATGTACGTGAACGACGGACGATTTTTTCTCATCGAGGACAAAAAAAGTCTGTGCCAAAGCACGTATCGATGTGGTCGGTGATGGTCTGGAGATACCGGATGGGCGTTGGAACTTTGGGCATAGATGTGGGATTTATATCACATCACGCTTCAACTCCCGCTTAATCGGAAACTTGGAAATCCAGATGGACGGTTACCGCGTTTTATCGGGCGGCGAATTTCTGGTCGATGTTTGAGCGCGAAGTCCTCGACAGCAACCTTAGGATTCGGACCGAGGAACTACCTTCTTTTTTGTTCATTCGGTGCAATCGCGGGTGCGCCAACCAACTTTCTTAAGTCATCCACAAGATCGGCAATCGCACGATCAAAGTTGCTACTGAGCGTCTCCTTACGGTGTGAGAATCCCCCTTCTAGCGCGAACGATTCGGTGAACCACCAGAGCGGGACGTGGGTCTTGGGATCCACAATCACCAATTTCAACAACAGGGCGGACGAGGAACCACCGCCCGACGTACTCATAACGTTTACGCCCGTGATTGGATTCGCGAAGCTTATTTCCAAGACCAAATCGGCGGCAGCGGGGGCAGACGCGAGCTCATAGTGCCCCCAACTCTTCATGGCCGCGTAGAAATCTTTGTAAGCCCCAGAAGGCCCACCGAGAGACGCGGGAAGACTGTCTCCTGGCGCGTTCGCAATAAACACCTTCTTAGCCGTCGCAATCGAGATGGGCACTGGAGCCGGTAGCGCCACGTCTTTTGGTTGCTGCGCTCCGAAGAGCGACTTTGATAGCAGTCCAATCGCGCAAAGCACACGGAGAGTTGTCCGCTTCCGAAGAAATCTCACGATTGTCAGCATAGGCGCTCCGCTCAGACATGAACTGAAATTGGGACAAATTCCCCACCATCCTGTTCATTCCACCTCTGGCATCCGGAGGCAAGGCGGTCAGCCGCACATTGCAACTGGCATTCGAGTTGTTGAGGCCCTACTCTTATTCGACGCGATTTAGGCTTGACCAGGGTACAGGTATTAAGATCCGCGAACTTGGTCTCGCCATCGGCACCCTTGGACCAGCGTTTGGAGATTGGTATTCGCGTCCTGCCTCCCAGAGCACGTCGTACCAGGAGCCGACATCGTTGCAATCAAGTGCCGTACCAGGACTTAGGCCATTGGTTGCGAGCGGCCCAACGAACCCCTTCTGTCCCAGGGACAGCGCCAGCGCTTCTGCCGAAACGAGATCAAAGTGGACTTGGTCACTTCCAGTTTTAGAGTAATACCCTCCGCGCGAATCGTTAGGTAGCAGAGAATCAGAAAGGCAGCGATCATGAGCCTCGGAGCCAGTGCTTCTAACAGGCGGTGTTATACTCCGCCATAACAATATGAGGTGCTCTGTCTGCGGTATGGAGGTCTCTGGTACAGCGGGCTTGTGCCCATCGTGCCGCGGCACGGTGGATATCGGGTCCGGAGCGACGCTGGAACCTGAAGCCAGTCCGTACGGTGGCTTTTCGCCGGGAGATTTGCCTGGCGCGACTGTGCGCAAACGGAGTCCCTCTTCTGGCGGGAGCAGCTCCTCCTCTTCCGGGTACGAAGCACATTATGTTCCTGGAACTATCCTCGCCGATCGATACCGAATTGTTTCGCCTTCGGGCAAAGGCGGGATGGGTGAAGTCTATAGAGCTGAGGACTTAAGACTCGGCGAAACGGTGGCGCTGAAATTTCTGCCACGCTCGCTGGCACAGACGGATCAAGCGCTGGAGAGATTCACGCGTGAAGTGCGACTCGCGCGGCAAATTTCACATCCGAACGTCTGCCGCGTATTTGATCTTGGAGAGATCACAGAAGTCTCAGCCGATGGCAAGAGAACTCAACTTACGTTCCTGACGATGGAATTTGTAGATGGCGAGGATCTGGCCTCGCTGATACGCCGCATCGGGAGGCTGCCGTCAGACAAAGCTCTGGAAATAGCGCAGCAACTATGCGCAGGCCTGGCCGCCGCGCACCAGAGCGGTATCGTTCATCGCGACCTGAAGCCCGCGAATATTATGCTGGACGGACGGGGTCGCGTGCGCATCACGGATTTCGGTCTCGCCGGCCTGATCGCGGAAATCGAAGGGGCCAACGCCCGCGCCGGCACGCCCGCCTACATGTCACCTGAACAATTCGCTGGAGCCGAAGTGTCGCCGAAAAGCGATGTTTACTCGCTTGGGGTTGTGCTCTATGAGATTTTCACAGGCAAGCGGCCGTTCAATGCTTCCTCCATCGAAGAGATGGCGCGCTTACGCGATAAGAATGCTCCGACGGCGCCGTCGCATTACGTGAAGGGTTTGGACCCGGTCATCGAACGCGTGATCCTGCGTTGCCTGGAAAAAGATTCGGGAAAGCGCCCCGCTTCGGCACTGCAAGTTGCGGCCTCGTTGCCGGGCGGGGACCCGTTGGCCGCAGCTATTGCAGCGGGCGAAACGCCCTCGCCAGACACCGTCGCAGCCGCCGGGGAATCAGTGTCGATGTCTACCGCCACGTCCCTGGCATTGTTGGCCGCCGTCCTCCTCGGCATCGTTACGCCTGCCTTTCTCGCGCGTTATGCGACTGTGCTCGGCGCCATCCACGGAGCAAAGTCGCCGGAAGTGCTGGTCGAACGTGCTCGCGAGGTGATTGCCCGCAGCGGGTACGACGAAAACGTCGCGGATAGCGCATGGTGGTTTGAGGCAAACCGCGAGGGCTTGCCAAGCATTGGCCGCGCCTCTCCAGACGGCATGCACTTCATTTACCGTCAGAGCCCGCGACCCATGTTTCCCCAAAACCAATTCACGATGATCGAAAGGAACGAACCGGCCGCCGATGTGCCGGGCATGGTTACCGTTGTACTCGACGTGGCTGGGCGACTGCGTGAATTCTCCGAGGTGCCCATACCCGCCGAGAAGCACGGCCCAGTGCCGGATTGGTCAGTATTGTTGTCGGAGGCGGGTATCGGAGATGCGGAATTGGCGAGACAGGACGCGAATGTACTGCCGCCAATGGCATTTAACGAACGCCAAGATTGGCAATCGAGTGACTCCGGGCGGACGATCCACATTACCGCGGCTTCGTATAACGGCAAGCCGGTCTACTTCCGCGCAGCGCCGCCCGCAGTGAAGCCCGCGGAGATAAGCGAACGGACGCAAACTTTCTCCGATATCATGTTCGTTTTTGCCGTTTTGGTTTGTGGTATCGGCGGCTGCCTTCTCGCGCGGCGAAATGTGCGGCGTGGGCGGGGTGACCGCCAAGGCGCTTTCCGCGTGGCCGCATTTATCTTTGTCGCGGAGTTTCTCGCCTGGGCGCTGGCGGCGCACTTTTTTCCTAACGCTGGGGAAGAATATGCGGCGTTCATCAGCGGTTGCGGCGAGGCCTTGTACGTAGCCGGATTCATGTGGGTCCTTTACCTCGCCGTCGAACCTTATGTGCGTCGTCGGTGGCCGGAGATGTTGATCTCGTGGACGCGCGTGCTGTCGGGCAAGCTGCAAGATGCGAGAGTTGGCCGCGATATTATGTTAGGGGCGCTGGGCGGCGCTGCGATGGGCATCATTCAAAATGGACTCAACGCGCTGCCTGCCTGGTTTCTTGTCGCCCGAATCCTCCCGATAGCACCCTCGCGGTTGGTATTGGGTGCTCCCGCCAGCATGCTAGCGGCTCTCGGGGTCCAGTCCAGTTTGGCCGTTCAGTGGGCGCTCGCAACGGTCTCTTTCCTGCTTGTGGCACGTGTCATCATGCGACGCGATTGGCTGGCGGTGCTGGTTAGCGCTGTGTGTCTCGGAATGGTCGTGCTTGGTGCGGATAACATCGTGCTTGCGGTCGCCGCGGCGTTGCTATGCTCGTTGGTTGTCTTTGGCCTGCTTTTCCGGTTCGGGCTCTTGTCTGTTGCTGTGGCGCTGCTCTTTTATTTTGTGTTGCGACGCTGGCCTCTAACTCTGGACGTTTCCCAGTGGTTCGTCTGGCGCTCCGTGTTCGCGATGTTCCTATTGGTCGCGATTGCCGTCTATGCGTTCCTGACAATCAACGTCGGACGTTCCTTCTTTGCCGAGTCCGACTTGGAATGAGGGAAGATCTTGCTAGTCATCATCGGGGTCGGTCGGGGGACGCTTGTCGTTGATGAAGAAGGCGGCCTTCAGCGCCGCGGGGATGGTATGGAAGGTGACCGGCGTATGGGTGAGGTTGAAACAATCGGAAAGGTCGTCGGCCGGAGTGTCCGCGTAGCCCAGCGACGGCAGGTTGTAAGTGGTCTCGATGAATTTGAGGATGCTGCCAAAGTCGTGTGTGGTGTGGGAAATGTAAGCAGTCTTGGCGTACGGTGAAACGACAATCAAGGGAACGCGAAAGCCGTAGACATATCCTGATCCCCAGCTCTGGCCGTCACGGATGACTTTGGGCGCGACGTGATCGTACCAACCTCCCCAATCGTCCCAAGTGATGATGATGGCGGTGTTTGCCCAGTACGGGCTGTTGCCAATCGCGTTGACAATCGCGGATACCCAGGAGGGTCCACTGCCGTCGTTGGCGACGGCGTGATCGGAGCTGAGGCCATTGGGAATGATCCAACTCACTTGCGGGAGATGGCCGTTAGCGATATCCACCAACACTTGCGACTGCGGGATGATCACGTTGCTGACCCAATCCGGGCCGGTGCAGGTGAGCTGTCCATTGACGGTCTGCTGCTGGCAGATGTGCTGAATGGCGTCGGGCCCGGTCCAGATAGAACCTGCGGAAGGGGCGTAATAGCGCCAGCTTACGCCCTTGGTATTGAGGAGATCGGTCAGCGTGGGGTGATCGAAGCAAGGATACTGCGGCGCCGGGATGCTTTCGCTTCCGCTGGGATCGATCATCTTGACTCTGTTCGTTAGTGCAGCGATGCATCCCGCGGGGCTCAGGGCGGGGTTTTCGGCGGCGAAAAGATTGCTGCCCGTGGTGGGAGCCGAAGTACCGGAAATGATGAACTGGTGTGCCGGAAAGCTTGGACCTTGGTTAGTCTGAAACATGCGGTCGCCAAACGTGTACTGCTCGGCCAACGCGAAGTAGGGCTGAACGTCGGCTGGCTTGACGTACATGTATTGCGGGTTGGGATGGGCGTTCGGAGGGCAATTGGCGGCCGGTGAACAGGGGATCAGGTTCGCGCCGTCCATCTTGCCGCCGTCGTACATGGAAACGAAAGCGGCGTTGGCGTGGCTGAGATCGTAGTTTTGAGGGCTCGAGCCGGTTGTGCCCAGGTCGATGGGGCTGAGCGGAATGGTCTGGCCCGTTGAATTCAAGCCGCTGCTGGCGATGTCGGCACCGCCGGATATTAGAACGGGATCTTGGAACAGATTGTCAGGCGTACGGTTCTCTTGAAAGATGACCACGATGTGCTGGAACACAGCCGCCGCTGCCAGTGTCAGCGACTGAGGGCCGTTGCTCGGAGCCAAATTCTTGGCGTCGCTTGCGGCGACGGTGATGGTGTAGTTGCCGCCTGGCGTGCTGCCCGAGGTAGATACCGTGAGCGTGGAAGTGCCTGGAGTGGTGCCGCTGATCGTCACCGTAGTCCCACTGAAGGAACAGGTGGGAGCCGGAGTGCCGCCGCTGATCATGCTGCACGAAAGGCTGACGCTGCCCGTATAACCATCTGCCGGAGTCACCGTGATGGCGGAAGTGGACATGTTTCCGGCGGTGACGGACGCTGGGTTCAGGGCCGTTGCACTGAGGGTGTAGCTAGGCTGGCCCATAGATCCGGTGGACGAGCCTGAATTGCAACCGCTTAGGCCGGGCAGAAGCGCGCTCAGGCTAAAGAATGAACAGGAGACAAGACAGAGACGAAGGGAATTCACAGGAGGACCTCCTCGCAATTGCCGGATTGTACTTCGCCGAATATCAACACGGCTGGCGATAAATTGACTCGGACAAAGCACACTTTTCCTGAGCCCCATCTCGCCAAATCAGAGAGCCGGGTCTTGGGCCCCTCACGGGCTAGTTTCCGATTCGAGCGTCAATAAGCAGTGGCTGATGTGAATGTGCTGGTAGCGACAATTTCCGACTTGCATCCTAACAGGATGCCGTCTTGTGGCAGGTCCAAAGTGCCGGCAATCCCGCCGCCTACCGCGATTGCCAGTAAAGCATTTCTTTCCCCCAAGGGCCGCGGTGCAGAATCTTCAATCATGCAATTTCCTCTCTCGCACCTCTGCTTTGTTCGCAATCCGCAATGCCACGATCTCGACGCGAAACCAGCTGCCCAGCGAACGGCGAGCTCGGTCTCGACAGCTTCGCTCAACACCGCTACCACGGGCGTTTCGACCGACTATTGACTTGCCTTCCATTCCTTATATACGGTGGCGGTATGTCATCTAGCAACCCAGTCGACTCATCCCCAACCCGCGCCGTGGCGGGGATGACTATCGAGCGGTCCGGGGATATCCTGACCTTTACATTGGACAATGCCGCGTCTCGCAACGAGGTTACGGGCCCGATGTTCGACGCGATGCTGGTCGAGCTCCGGTTAGAAGCATCCCGACCGAGCGCTCGAGTCTTGCGGATTCGCGCGCGTGGCGAGGTTTTTTGCACGGGGCGAGAGCGCGCGGGCCGGGACGTTCAGGGGATCCGCCACGAATCGGCCCGTATCATTGAGCTCAAGCGTCTACTGAGAGCGTCGCCATTAATCAGCGTCGCCGAGGTCCAGGGCGACGCCTTCGGGTTCGGGTTCGGGCTGGCCATCGTTTGTGACTTCGTCCTCGTTGCTGAACACGCAGCGCTGGGATTTCCCGAAATGCGTTCCGGCCTGGCGCCGTCCGCGATTATGACCTATTTGGGGGAGTACACTTTGCCCCGTTTCGCGTTTCCCTTGGTGCTCTTCGGCGACCCTATTGCCCCGCAACGCGCTCTTGAAATCGGTCTCATCTCGCAAGTCATTCCTGCCGAGCAGCTTTCGAGAGAAGCGGATGCCCTGGTTCAGCGCATTCTCCACCTGGACCCTGCTGCAGCGCGCCTCTGCAAGGAATTCTTCTACACCGCCCAGCAGAACTCTTTTGATCAGAACTGCCGCTTGGCCATCGAAACCTTGACAGTTGGCAGCATGACCTTGCTGGCCAAGAAGAAGTGAACCGGCTGTGACTGTGAACGCAGGCGCGCGGCTTGATCGGCTGCCGATTTCCTCATTTCATCGCCGAGTCCTGGCGCTGATTGGCATCGGAATGTTTTTCGATGGTTTTGACGTCTACCTGGCTGCGACCGTACTGGGTGCAACGCTCAAGAGTGGCTTTTCCACGATCGGTCAAAACGCCCAATTTGTATCCGTAACGTTTCTCGGGATGATGCTGGGCTCGCTCCTGACGGGCTTTCTGGGTGACCGTTACGGCCGGCGCTTCACGTATCAAGCCAATCTTGCCGTCTTCGGTTTCGCATCCATCGCCTCGGCCTTCGCTCCATCGATGAATGCGCTGATCCTGCTTCGCGGTGTCATGGGATTGGGGCTTGGCGCGGAAATGGTCGTCGGTTTTTCAACCCTGACGGAATTTGTGCCCCCGCGGGCCCGCGGCAGGTGGCTTGGTGCGCTGTCCGCCATGGTCGTCTCAAGCTTGCCTATCAGTGGGCTCATCGCAACAGCAATCATTCCCAGGCTCGGTTGGCGGGCCATGTTTGTGCTCGGCGGATTGGGCGCGCTAGTCGTTTGGTACTTGCGGAAGGCGCTGCCCGAGTCACCTCGCTGGCTGGAATCCGTCGGTCGAGACGAAGAAGCCAATACCCTCCTCGAAGCCATTGAACGCGAAGTCTCCTCGCAACGTGGCGTGCTTCCGCCACCATTGAAGTTGGCTACAACGCAGAAATTGGGCGGACTGCAGAGCTTGTTCGGTCCTATGCTTCTGCCTCGCGTGATCGTCGGTGCAGTCACGCTCATCGTCGCCAACACTCTGATCTACGGGTTCGTGCTTTGGCTGCCAACATTCTTTGTCCGGGAGGGACGCAGCATTGCGGCATCTTTTGGTTCCTCGCTGGTTATGTCCATAGGAGCTCCCATCGGATCGGCCATCGGAGCTTTTACTTCTGACTCCTGGGGGAGAAAGCCAACGATCATCGGCGCGTCGCTACTTACGATTTTCATCGGTAGTTTTTATCCCTTCATCAAGGACCCCGTGGTGTTAGTAGTCGTGGGTTTCTTGCTGATGATCCCGATCTATATCCAAGTCACGCTGCTCTTCGCCATCTACGTTCCGGAGTTGTTCCCCACCGAAGTGCGTATGCGGGCTACCGGTATCTGCAACACGTTCGGGCGCGGGGCGACGATTATCACCCCTTTCCTCGTCGTCGCGTTGCTCAAGTCCCACGGCATAGGCGGGGTCCTCAGTTTCATGATCGGCCTTCTCATCGTGCAGATTCTCCTGGTCCTCTTTCTGGGGATCGAACCCAAGAATCGTCGCCTCGAAGAACTCGAAGAGATAGATAACCAGGTAGTTTTTGTCACCGCTAGCAAAGGGCGAGATATCGCGGAATGACGGAGAGCGGCTTCTGGAAGATCGTGCCGCTAGTGGCGCTGAATTGCTTCCCACACGCCAGGCACTGATAGATTCGCGTGCGCTTGTTCTTGCCAGCTTCGCGGGCAATCTTCGAAAGATGCGCTGGCCCAATGGCGAGCCGGCAAGATAGCTAGTGGTCGGACCATTAGACCAGCGCCCGGCTCGAGTGCACGTAAGGCCTTTATTTATAATTTCGATACACGAAAACAATCAAGCACTTGACAGCCTACGCCGTACGGTGGTACAGCGACTATACCTATATCGTGGGGGAGGTCCTTCATGCGGTCCTATGTCTATGGAAATACGAGTCTGGGGTGGGTTGGCCGGGCCAAAATCGCTCGTGTTCTGGTTATGGTAGGCCTGGTGCTTTTTGCCGCTGGCTCGGCTTGCCCGCAAGGCAGCACAGGCAGAATCTTGGGTACTGTCACCGACGAGAGCGGAGGCAACGTCGCCGGTGCCATCGTGACCATAACCGACGTCGCTCGGGGCGTATCGCAGACTTTGACCACCGATTCCGACGGGGAGTACGTGGCATCAAGCGTCGTGCCTGGAACTTATATTGTCCGGGCAGAGTACAAAGGCTTCAAGACTTTTGAGCGCAAGAACATCTTAATAGAAGTCGGCAAGGACGTGCGCATCGACGCTGTCCTGCAAACCGGCGCAACGACGGACACCATCACGATTACCGAGGAAGTTCCTATGGTGGACACCACCTCCACCACACTGGGCGGCACCATCAGCAATGAAATCATCAACGAACTGCCGCTGAACGGACGCAACTACCAAAACCTCCTGACCCTGCGCCCCGGCACTTCGGTTTACCCGGGCGGCGGCCCTTGGACGCAAACCACCAATGGCATTCGCCCTGAAGACACCAGTTTCATTGTGGACGGCATCACCAATGATGAAGCTTTCATGGGATTGAGTGTAACCAATGCGGCTGCCGTCCTCGGCGATGCCGCGACGCTTATACCCATCGATGCCATTCAGGAGTTCAATACGCAGGTCAACCCCAAGGCTGAATTCGGCTGGAAGCCTGGCGCCATCACCAGCGTCGGTTTGAAGTCCGGTACCAACCAGCTTCACGGCACCGCCTATGCCTTCGGCCGTTCCGACCAGTTTGATGCCCGCAACTACTTCGATCCCATTGGCACGGACAAGACTCCGGTCGAGCTCGAGCAATTCGGTGCCACCGGTGGGGGACACATCATCAAGGACAAGCTGTTTTATTTTGGCGCGTTTGAAGCTCAGCGTTATACCGTCGGCAACGCGCTTCCAGGGCACGTCCCGACATCGGCATCTGTCGGCGACCCGACCATCAGTATCCCTGACGCCATAGCTGCTATAGGCGGGCCAAGCAAGGTGAATCCGCTCAGCAACTATTTGTTGGGGTTTTATACTCCTAACGCCTCGCAGGGGACGTTTGTAACGCTTAACTTTCCCAACGAGAACAGCTCCAAGAACGCCATTGGGAAAGTCGATTACCACATGAACGATCACAACTCCCTAAATGGCTCCTATTTCTTCGGCAACGACACCATTGTGGGCATGGACTTCTTCGAACTCCTTGCGCAATTCCGCACCAAGGTTCATTCTCGTGCGCAAACCGCCGCTGGCCACTGGGCCTGGACGCCGAGTTCCTCTTGGGCCAACGAATTGCGCGGGGGTTTCACGCACTACACTCTCCAGATTGTCCCTGACGATACGACTTTCCCCTATAAGATCGATACCGGCATTTCCAATCCCTTGTTGGGCGGAATCCCGGATATCCGGATCGGATTGGGCGGCGGGTTCTTCTCGCAGCTGGGCGCCTTTCACAACTTTCCAAAGATTGTCGGGCCGGACAAGGTCTATGATGTGATTGACCAGATTTCTTATTTGCGCGGCAAGCACGCCTTCAAATTCGGCGGTGAACTCCGCAGGGACTTGGTCCATCAGGCCACCTACAGGGGCGGGCGAGGCCGCATTATCTTTAGCAATTTGGAGGCCTTTCTCGCCGGCACACCGACGAGCGCTGGATTCTTGGCTGGAGATCCCACGCGAAACATCTCGCAGTGGCTTTATGCTGGCTACATGCAGGATGACTGGCGCATTACCAAGAAAGTGACTATCAACCTGGGGCTGCGCTACGAATTCCAGGCTGTTCCCACGGAGGCCAACAATCTTTTCGGCAACTGGGAACCTGCACTCGGCTTCGAACAAGTAGGCAAGAACATCAGTTCGATTTACAAACCCGACCACAAGAACTTTTCTCCGCGCTTGGGAGTTGCTTGGGATGTGACTGGCAAGGGAACGACCGTCGTCCGTGCCGGCGGCAGCATTGTCTACGACCTGCTGTCCATGAGCACCTACATGTCTCAGCAGAACCTCCAAAATAGCGCCACGCTTTTTGGTCTCGGCACCGTTCCTACCGGCGCAACGATTTTCGACGCAGCGTGCCCGAGCGGTTGCCCCGGCGTCGGAAACATTTTCACTACCGGGGTCACCATCCCTGGATCAAGCCTAGGCTGGGTGAATCAAACCACTCCAATCTATCCGTCTAGCGTTACTTCCCTGGTAACGTGTAGCAGCGCGTCTCCTTGCAACACCTTCGCTATGAATCGCAATTTCCGCACGCCTTACGTGGAGAACTGGACTCTGGGCATCCAACATGCTTTCTCCGGTAAGGTGGGCCTCGACGTCACCTACGTTGGCAACCATGGAACTAGACTTCCCGGGGTCGTGGATCTCAATCAGCCCGATCCAGTAACGGGAGCTCTCCCCTTTGCCGCCCAGTATCCGTATATCGGCTTGATCAACGACCTGGGGAATTTCTATGGGTCGACTTACAACGGTTTGCAAACAACTCTCAGTTCTCGAAACTACCATGGCCTCGACGTCGTGGTTGGCTACACGTATTCTCATGCGCTGGATGACCTGTCCTCAAACTGGGTTGCATTTCTCCCCCAAGACAGCGCGCACCCGCTCTTGGACCACGCCAGTGGCGACGAGGACATTCGCCACCGTTTTACCCTGTCCGTGACCTACTCGCTTCCCGAGAAGAAAACCAGGAGCCAGCTCCTGGAAGGCTGGCACGTCAACAGCATCATCACGCTGCAAAGTGGCCAACCGTGGAATGTCAATGATCAGGGGAATAACTTCAGCACGACCGGCGAAGCCTCCGATCGCTGGAATTTCTTTGGCAAACCATCCGACTTCAAATCTATCGGTCCCAGTGGGATTCCCTGCTTTGGTCCGGGCGGCAACGGTGCTTGCACCGGCGCCATTCCGCAGGCCTGCCTCGCCGCTGCCGCAAGTGTTGGCCCTGCCGCACTGGCTACCCTTAACGGGACTGGATCCGGACTCCCTGCCAGCGTTGCGCCAACCAACTACTGCTATATGGTTGGCAATTCGGTGCTGATCCCCAATGCTCTTCACGCCTTTGGCAACATGGGCCGAAACATCTTCCGCGATACCGGATTCCGCAACGTGGACCTGTCGGTCAGCAAGAGCTTCAAATTCAGGGAACGACTGACGGCGCAGTTCCGCGTGGAAACTTTCAACATATTCAATCATCCCAATTTTGCCAATCCGAATGGCGGCACCAGTACCTATGGGCAAGGGGCAACCGCCGATCCGTCACAAGCAGGTTCATTCGGTTGTGGCTGTTCCACTCCGGACAACGCCGCCTTCAACCCCGTGCTCGGTTCGGGCAGCAACCGTGCCATCCAACTGGGCTTGAAGTTTATTTTCTAACTGCGTTATCGAAAGGAACTTCGGACGGGGCCGGACATTCATCCGGCCCTTTCTTCGTGTATAAGGGATTATCGAAGATTCTCGGGAGGGTCTCAAACGATGAAACGCTACCCCTTCGTGATGAGCGCGCTGGCCATTGGCGCTGTGTTCGGTGGAATGGGCCTCGCCGCCGCGCCGAGCAAGGAAGTCGCTGCGGCTGGCGATGAACAATCGGTTCTACAAACGGACCGTGCCTTCGTCGCGGCCGCCACTACTGGCGACAAGACGACACTCGCCACACTCGCTGATTCGGATTTTACCTGGACGGATGCGGAAGGAAATACGCATACCCGGACGGAGATCCTCAAGTCCGTGCCTAAACCTGCTCTCGGCGATGAAAGCGGAACCCGGGTCGAGCAGCGCACCTACGGCCAAGTCGGAGCGGTCATGTCGAGCCGGGAAAAAGTTCACGTGCTGCGCATCTGGGTGAAGCGCGCGGCAGGCTGGCGGGTGCTGGTTTACCACGAGGTCGCGCTGAGCCCGCAATCCGGCGCGGCGAGCGCGCCAGGGGTAAGCGACTGCCAGAATCCTTGCAAGACGCTGCCGTTCAAACCCAAAAGCGAAGCGCAGCAGGCCGTTATCGCTTCGTGGCAGGCCCTCGAGACGGGTGTGGCGAACCATGACGCCGCCGCCTGGGCTCCCCACATCGCGGACGACTTCGTCATGCTCAACTCAGCCAACGACCACCCCATGAGCAAGTCAGACCGAATCGCCACCCTCAATTTGCAGAAACAGACCGGACGTGGTTCGGCGCCGGCCCCGTTGGTATCGGCGCACATGTTTGATTTCGGAGATGCCGTGGTCATGACCTGCCTTCACGAACCCTATACTGGCAAACCCGTTCATGTGAGCCGCCTGTGGATCAAACAGGATGGTCACTGGATCATGTCGATCAGCTACCAGACGACCATTCAAACGGCGCCTGCAAAAGTTTCATAGAACTCTGCTTTAGCTCTTGCCTTCCACACCCAGTGTCCGCACCAGCCACGGGATGATCACCTGCCGGAAGATGACCGGGTCGGGCCACACTTTCACTTGCCGGCCCAGGTGTCCCCCCTGCGGGTTGATCCACGCTTCCTTGGGAACGTCGCCGCTCGTGAGTATCAAGTAGGCGTCCGAAATCGGCACCTGCGTGTCCAGGGCTCCAGCGATGAGCAGCATGGGCGCGGTCGGCTTTCCGAGGAGGTTTTGCGAAACGAGCGACATCTTGGGGAAGATGGTCGCCAGATCGTCGACAGTATGGGCGCCCTCAAAAATGGACATCAATGCTGGACCAAGACCGAACAGATACTCGCGATTCCCCAGCGTTTTGTTCAGCACAAAATCCTTCTGGAAAGTAGCATCCGCGGGCGGTGATTGTGCGACGACACCCTTCAGGCGAGCGTGCTCCAGGATAGCCAGTTTGGTGGCCCAATAGGCGCCGAAGCTTTGGCCATCCATGCCGATTCTGGTCTTGTCGACTTCCGGCCTGGTCTCGAGGTAATCGATAACGCGGGAGAACATGCGCTCGGCGGTTTCACTGGCTTTAATCGGCGCTTGTCCGGTGCCCGGCGAATCCAGGCCGACAAACCCGATGCCGTACGGCAAGATTGCGCCGAAATTCTCGGAGAGATCTTCTTTCCGGCTGTCCAGGCCGCTGATGGCGACCACCACAGGAACAGGCCCCTTCGGATTCTTTGGGAGTCGCAGATAACCAACAATCTCCGAGCCTTCAAAGGGAATCCGGAGGACCTCCAGAGGAGGATCCAGCAGCCGAGAATGGGCAAGAAATGCCTCGATCGCTTTGCCGTAAGCCCGCTGCTTTCCCGGAGACGCGGGCGTGGGCCAGCGGCCAAAGGAATAGAGGCGCCACGCTTTTACGTAGAGAGCGCTCGCCTTTAGAGGATCGGAGGCTACTGCTGCTTTTGCTTGGGACATATAGCGGTCAGCAACCGCACTAAACGCAGCAGCCCACTCGTCGTTGTCGGAAGTCTTGATAGAAGCAAAGGCTTCCCTGACATCGGCAGGATCGAGGCCGATCAGCGGGTACATTCCATTTTCCGCCCGCTTGATCGCTTCGCTTTTGATCTCCTCAAGAGTCCGCTCTTTTTGCGCTTGGCCACACGCCACGCTGGTAGCCAGAAGCGCAACCACGGATCGCAGCAGCAAGCCACTCATACGGCCGACCATGTTCACCGCCCTCATGGTGCGCTCTTAAGTTTCTGGAGCGCGGTCTCATAATACCAAGGATCGTAGTATTTCTCGGGCGGAGGTGCATGGCCGCCCCATTGACCTTCCACTTCCGCTCGCAATTTCAGCACGTTCTTGAAACCCTCCAAGTCGAAGCGCGCATCCGGTGCATAACCACCCGGCCGGGTCATGCTGGATTCGTAGGTTTCCGCGGCTGCATCGGCCGGAAGATGCGACTCCTTAATCATCAGTTCCAAGACCTGTTGCTTGTTGGCTGGTGCCATCAGCCATCGCTGGGCCTCAACGATGGCCGCGAGATAGCCCACCAGCGCACCGCGATGTTCCTGGGCCCACTTGCGCAGCGTAAAATAGCCGGCAGCCTGGTAGGGTCCAATAAGGTCCGGCACCGAGCCGAGGCCGACGAAGCCCTCACGCTTGGCAAGAAACGAAGTCGGTGGGCCGAGCATGGAGCCGGCGTACTCCTTGTGTTCGCGCATGGCGATGAGCCGCTGCGGGGTGGCGCCGATGGGTTTCATCTGGTAGTCGCGGTTTACTTGCATGCCGCTGAGCAGCAGGATTTTTTTTATTTGCAGGGCGTAAGCGGTGTTGGGGGCGTCGACAATGAGTATCCCTCCGCGAAGATCTCCGATGGATTTGATGCCGGGCTGAGCAATCAACTCATTTTGCGAGCCTTCGCCACCCATCACAATAATCACATCGGCTCCCGCAAGCTCGACCATGGCCACGGCGTTGTCCACTGCCAAGTACGCAAAATCGCCCTTGCCGACAGCCAGGTTGGCGCGCAAGACATCGGAATTCGGCAAGTTTTCTGTTTCCACTTCGACGCCGTACTTTCTGAAAAGGCCTTGAGCCTCAGCAATGGCAACCGCCAGCGGCCGGCCTAATAGAGTTAGCAAATGGATTTTTATCGCGCTCGGATTCTCGGCAAGTGTCGACGCTGAGAACAGAAGAATTCCGGCCGAAACAACAAACGACACACAGCGCCTAACTTTCATACGACCTCTCCTCCGAGAGTGGAAGTAACATTCTTTTCACTGTGGCAGCGGTTTTGTTCACGGGTGTGGAGGCGTTGGCCGACAGGTATTCGATCACGGCGCGCCTTCGTTTAGTTTTTCAAGCGACCACTCGGCGACCGGCAGCGCATCGAGGATGGGCTTTCCGAGATTGGGGCAGCTCAGCGCGTACAGGCCGGTATCTGTCGCGGTCCAAAGGATGTTGCGATCCCATTCGATGAAAATGTTGTCCACCGTGCGGTCATAGCTTCCAAACTTTCTGAGGTCGCCACCCTGTGGAGGAATGAAATAAGCAATCTCTTCCGGTTTGTTGAGGTCGCCGATGTCGTAACAGCGAAGTCCGGCGATGAAATAGGAATAGGCAATAAACTCCTGACGAGGTTTTCCCGGAGCTTTCAGATGGGGTGGGTTGTGCGCGCCGAAGCGACCCCGCTTGAAACAGAAATCCCGGTAGGGCGCCTCGGGTGGAGGCACTGGACGGGGAAGCTGTGCGACAGCAACGGGATGCTCCTCGTCTCGGATGTCGATCACCCAATTCGGCAGATAGATCTGGTTACAATCGGAATTCGTGGTCTCTCCGTTGGTTAGCACGAAACCCCGCTCCAGTATCCCGCAATAAATAGTGTGGAACGCAATACCCATTCCCGAATACTGCGCGGGGGGCTCGAACCGGCCAATCTCCTTTTGATGTTGCGGGTCGGAAAGATCGAGAATAATGAAGCCATTCGATCCGAACGCACCATAGCCGCGGTTGCCACCATCTTCCAGCTTCTTGGGGACATAGACCGGACCGTGCAGCCCAGCGAACGGCGTTTGGTCCGCGACGACTCTGGGCGGAACGAGCTTGGACCAGATCCACTTGTTGTATTCAGCTTCCTCGCCCTTCCGCGATCCCGGGACCCACCACATGGACACTTCTTTGGCGCTGCTCGGGTCAGAAGCATCCACGATCATATTGCCGTTGACCAGTTGTCGGAAATAGGAGGGCTGGTGGATAAACGATTCGTCGGGGGCGGTGTCCAGATAGGCGTATTTCCCTCCGTCGTAGTAATTTCGGTGCGTGCCCTGACCAGTGGCTCCGGTGCTGAACTCTGAGAGCTTGGTGATCCGCAAGGGATCCGTGACATCGTAGAACCGCACACCGCGAAGCCCTTTATAGTTCTTGCGCTTATCGTCCAGATGCGGATCGTCGTACTTGCCCATCGGGGCTTCGGGCGTCGAATCGGTTATGGGACTTTGTGCCCCGGTCATCAGAATCCATTTTTTAAGATCCTTGTTATAGGCAACTTGGACCTGGTTACCCTCGAACCCTCCTTTATTGTACATTTGCGGCTTGCGTACATCGCTGATGTCGATCACGTCGCCTTGCTGGAACATGTAGCGTCGGTTCCCGATCGACATCAGCTGCATCTTGCCGTTGCGCACCTGCCCGGGAAGAAAATGGGCTAGCAGCTCCATATTGCTGATATACGTGCGGCGATCGAGGTACGTGAGGCTATTCGGTGCGGGGTGGCCGTGGTGGTCCGCCCATGCCGTGGCCCGGGACCCAACAAGCGCCAAACCGGCCCCCGCCATACGCTCGAGAAACTCTCGTCGGTTCGGCCGAACATTCTTATTTAGAATGTCTTTGGCGTCTTTCGCTTTTGACTCGCGTACCCTTTTCTGACGCCCATCGCTCATGTGTCCCTGCTCCCATGTTCCTAATCGCGGCCCGCGATCTCGGACTTCCCTGCCCAAACCATAACGTTCTGTCGGACCGCTACGAAGTAGGTTAGGAAAGCCCCGCCCTATCTGCTGTCTCGACCAATGCCGGTGTTCCCCCAACAGCTCGCATGCCCCTAACCACCGAAGAATTCCTCCCACTCCAAGCTGCCCAACGCAAACCAGTGGTTGGACCGCTGTACCACCAGGGGATAAAACCTGTCAAGACTATTCTTGGGCAAGTCGCATCAGGGGCCTCCTGAGGCTGATTGGCTTAAGCCACGTTGCTGGGGTATAGTGGTCGGACCAAGATTGACTCGGGCGAGCCGGTGCACGCGCCAAGACGCCTCCTGCTGAACGACCGCGCTAAACACTTTCTTGGACTGGCATGTACGCGACCAACACCGAGCGACCCTAGCCTTCTTTCCTGGGTTCGCGTGTTCTGTTGATCTGCCAACAATCGAGGAACCGGCTATCGGCTCGAGACCGTATAAGTTCCCGGAGGTCGACCAAAAGATGTCTATTGCCACCATCAATCCTGCCACAGGAGAATTGCTCAAGACCTTTGAGCCGCTAACGGATTCCGAGATTGAGCGAAAGCTCGAGAAGGCCGCCGCTGCATTCCTGAAGCACCGCAAAGTCCCCTTCGCGGAGCGCGCGCGCATGCTTCTCGCTGCCGCGACCATCCTGGAGAATGAGAAAGAAACGTTCGGCCGAATCATGACCACGGAAATGGGCAAGACGTTTCGCTCCGCCGTGGAAGAAGCCGCCAAGTGCGCGTGGGTATGCCGATATTACGCCGAAAACGCAGAACAGTTCCTCGCCGATGAAGTCGTCGAAACAACTGCAAGCCAGAGTTACATTCGTTACCAGCCCCTCGGGCCTGTTCTTGCGGTAATGCCCTGGAATTTTCCATTTTGGCAAGTGCTGCGTTTTGCGGCACCGGCATTGATGGCCGGCAACGTCGGGCTGCTCAAGCACGCTTCGATTGTTCCGCAAAGCGCGCTGGCGATCGAGGATCTCTTTCTCAGAGCGGGATTCCCCGAAGGAGCGTTTCAGACGCTGCTGATTGGTTCCGAAAAGGTTGAGCGAATCCTCGGGGATCCGCGCGTCATGGCCGCAACGCTGACAGGAAGTGAAGGCGCGGGAATCCAGATCGGCGTGGCCGCTGCCAAGAAAATCAAGAAAGTCGTGCTGGAGCTCGGTGGAAGCGACCCATTTATAGTTATGCCTAGCGCCAATCTGGAAGCAGCCAGCACCATCGCGGTCAAGGCTCGCATTTTCAACAACGGACAATCCTGCATCGCGGCCAAGCGATTCATCGTCGCAGAATCCATTGCCGATGAATTCGAACATAAGTTTGTCGGCAAGATGGAAGCGCTCGTGGTGGGAGATCCGTTTGATGAAAAGACGGAACTAGGGCCACTGGCTTCGGCCCAGGGTGTAGCCGACCTGGACCACGACGTTCAAAAAAGCATTGCCATGGGTGCGCGTGTTTTGACCGGGGGGAAACCCCTGGACCGCCCCGGCAATTTCTACGCGCCCACGGTACTAACAAACATTTCCGAGGAGTCACCCGCTTATCGCGAAGAGCTCTTCGGCCCAGTGGCGAGCGTGTTCCGGGCCAAGGACTTGAATCACGCCATTCAAATTGCCAACGCCAGCCGCTTCGGACTGGGAGCGAGCGCTTGGACCAACGACCCTAGCGAACGCGAACGTTTCATAAACGACATCGACGCGGGCATGGTTTTCATTAACCGCATGGTGGCTTCCGATCCGCGGATTCCCTTTGGCGGGGTCAAGTGGTCCGGTCATGGCCGGGAGTTGGGGGTTCACGGAATCCGCGAATTTACAAATATCAAGACGGTGTGGATCGAAGAGAATTAGGGAAGAAGCAGTTGCGAACGGCGAAGCGCGTGTGGTAGTTTGGTCCAACAACTCGACCAGTCATCGACGCGTCCCCCGTCGTTCGCGCGCTCGGATTTGTTTATTAAGGCAATAAGCGGACCCTGGTCGCAATCGGCTTCGTCCGGATGGGGGAGAGTTCCATGTACAAAGTCGTCCGCTCGTCTCGGCTTTATGAGCAAATAGTTCAGCAAGTCGAAGAATCGATCCGTAAGGGAGCGATGAAGCCGGGTGACCAACTTCCCCCGGAACGGGAACTGGCCCAACAGTTTGGTGTGAGCCGTACTGCGGTCCGGGAAGCGGTCAAGGCCCTGCGGGAAAAAGGACATGTGGAGGCCTATCCCGGACGAGGAACCTTTATAACCGATGGCACATCCCATGCCATCAAGCAGTCACTGGATCGGATGATTCGCATCGCGCAGCCCGAAGGGTCGGGATTTCTGGCTGAAGTGCGCGAGATACTCGAGCCTGAGATTGCCTCCTTGGCGGCGGTGCGGGCTGACGCTCAAGACATCGCTGCTATGCGCGAGCCGATCGCCGTAATGGACGAAGCGCGTAAGGACTCGGACGCATTCATCGAGGGGGATCTCGACTTCCATCTGGCGCTTGCCGAAGCGGCGGCCAACCCTCTGATACTCTCCTTGATTGATTCCATTGTTGGCCTGCTTCGCGAACAGCGGATGCGGATCTTCTTGGTCGAGGGCGGTCCGGAGCGCGGACAGTATCATCATAAGCGGATCCTGGAGGCTATCGAGCATCACGATCCCGTTGGCGCTCGGGAAGCCATGAAGGCCCACCTTCGCCAGGTGCGGAAAGACTCGCAGAAAGCTCCGAACAGCAGCGATTCCGTTTCTTCGAAAGACCCTTCCTAATCGGGAGACGAGGTTTCATGGCCAATCTTGGATTCGTCGGACTCGGCGTGATGGGCGGCGAGATGGTGAACCGCCTACTCGGCAAGGGTCACACCGTCACCGGATACAACCGGACAAGCACGAAAGCGGAGTGGCTCGTCAAGAAAGGAATGAAATGGGCCGATTCGCCCCGTGCTGTTTCCGCGGCAGCGGACATTACCTTTTCGATGGTCACCAATTCAGCGGCGCTCCAGGCCATCGTTGAAGGGCCTGACGGAATGCTGGGGAGCCTCGCAGCCGGCAAAATCCTTGTGGACATGAGCACCGTGAGTCCGGAAGTCAGCCGGTCTATGGCAGCAAAGGTCCGTCAAAAGGGATCGGACATGCTGGACGCGCCGGTCTCTGGGAGCGTGATTACACTTCAGGAAGGCAAATTGTCGGTCATGGTGGGGGGGCGCGCGGAAACGTTTGAACGCGTGAAATCGGTGTTATACGACCTTGGACCCAAGGTTACGCACGTTGGTGACAATGGACTCGCCCTGGTTATGAAGATTGCTACAAATCTGAGTCTAGCCGTTCAAATGCTGGCGTTCAGCGAGGGGGTATTGCTTGCGGAAAAAAGCGGCATTGCCCGCGAAACGGCGGTGGATGTTCTCACCCACAGCGCGGTGGCTTCCCCAATGATTCAGTATCGCGGCCCCTTTGTACTCAAAATGCCCGAGGAGGCCTGGTTCAACGTAAATATGATGCAGAAAGACATGTTGCTGGCCCTGGAGTTGGGCCGCAAAGTCGACGTCCCCATGCCGACAACCGCTGTCAGCAACGAGTTTTTGACCGCCGCGCGAGGAATGGGTCTGGTCGAAAAGGATTTTGCGGTGGTATTCGATGTATTGGCGCAAATGTCGGGGGTCAAGAAATGAACGTGGCCACGGATCTATCCAAGGGCGGTCCCGAGATAGGGGTTGACCAGCGGATCCGCATGTACCGGCGGATGGTTATGATCCGACTGTTCGAAGAGCAGGTGAATGAACTCTACACGCGGGCCTTGATGCCAGGTCTGGCGCACCTCTATGTGGGCCAGGAAGCCGTAGCCGTGGGCATCTGTGAGGCTCTCCGTCCGAATGACTACATCACCAGCACGCATCGCGGTCATGGGCATTGCCTCGCCAAGGGGGCTTCGCCTGACCGCATGTTCGCGGAGTTACTCGGGAAGGAAGCAGGCTATTGCCGGGGTAAGGGCGGATCCATGCATATCGCCGATCCCGCCACAGGAAACTTAGGCGCGAACGCCATCGTGGGAGGTAGTACGGGTATCGCTACCGGAGCTGCGCTTTCCTCGAAGCGCCTCGGCACCGGCCAAGTCACCGTATGCTTTTTCGGCGAGGGAGCGCTGGGACAGGGCGTCCTTTACGAGGTGATGAATCTGGCGTCGCTATGGAAGCTGCCCGTGGTCTACGCTTGCGAGAACAATCTCTACACGGAATACACGCACTATTCCGAGACCACAGCGGGCGATATCCTGGCGCGCGCTCGAGCATTCGGGCTCGAGGCGGAAAGCGTTGATGGGCAGGATGTCGAGGCCGTGTACCTAACGGCAAAAAAACTCATTGACCGCGCAAGAAAGGCAGAAGGCCCGGCGTTTCTTCTGTGCAATACGTATCGTTTCACGGGGCACCATGTGGGCGACATCAACCGTGAGTATTACCGCTCGAAACAAGAAGAACAGGAGTGGAAGACCGGGCGCGATCCCATCGAGAATTTCGCGAAAACGCTGATTGCCGGAAAACTTGCTGACGCTGCCACACTCGAGGACATTCAGTCCAAGGTGTGCTCGGAGATGAAAGCAGCTGTGGATTTTGCTTTGACGGCGCCGTACCCAACTGTCGACGAAGCGGAGCAAGACGTTTATGCCTGAGGCACTCGCACGTGAATTGACCTTCGCGCAAGCGGTGCGAGAGGCGCTGGCGGAAGAGATGCGCCGGGATTCGCGCGTGTGCATTTTCGGCGAGGATGTGGCCGAGGCGGGAACGCCGTTCAAGGTATTGTCGGGGCTCGTCGAGGAGTTCGGGGCCGAGCGCGTTATCGACACACCCATCTCAGAAGCGGGCTTCACCGGTGTGGGGGTCGGGGCCGCCATGACAGGTTTGCGGCCGGTCGTGGATATTATGTTCGGCGACTTTCTAACGCTGACGATGGACCAGATGGTGAATCAAGCGGCCAAGGTGCATTACATGTCAGGCGGCACATGGAAGGTGCCGATGGTCTTGCGGACAACGCTGGGTGCCACGCGTCGTTCCGCCGCGCAGCACTCGCAATCTCTCCACGCGTGGTTAAGTCATGTTCCGGGACTAAAAGTGGTCATGCCATCGACCCCCTACGACGCGAAGGGCCTCCTGAAGACCGCCATTCGTGATGAAAATCCGGTCGTCTTTTTCGAAGACAAGATGATGTACAAGCTCAAGGGCCCGGTACCGGATGAGGATTACACCATTCCATTCGGCGTGGCGGACGTGAAGCGCGTGGGAAGCGACATCACCATAGTAGCCACGAGCAGCATGGTGCAGGTCGCGCTGGGAGCCGCGGAATTGCTCGAAAAAGCTGGGATCAGCGCGGAGGTCATAGATCCTCGGACGACCTGGCCGCTCGATGAAAAGACCATGATCGAATCGGCCAAAAAGACTTCCAGAGTGATCGTCGTTGATGAGGGCTACGGCCGATACGGAGTCACGGGGGAGATCGCCGCAGTCATCGCGGAGGGCGCTTTCTATAGCCTGGAAGCCCCGATCAAGCGCATGGGCGCGATGCATGTACCGATTCCCTTCTCGCCCCCCTTGGAAGATGCGACTGTACCCACCGACCAAACGGTATTTGAGGCCGCACGGCGGCTTTGTGGCCAAGCTTGAGAGCCGCGGAACTGGAGGCTGGTCATGGCACTGAAGACCTATGGATCTATGGCGGTGGATTGGGAAAACCGCATCGATTTTGAGCGCCTTCGCACGGAGCGACTGGCTCGAGCAAAAGCTCTCCTCGCCAAATCGGAAATGGGTGCGCTGCTGTGCTTCGACATGAACAATGTGCGCTATCTCACTTCCACACATATCGGTGCCTGGGCACAGGACAAGATCAGCCGCTTCGCGTTGCTGCCCCAGAAGGATGAACCGATTCTTTGGGACTTCGGGTCAGCTGCCAGGCATCATCAACAGAATTGCCCCTGGTTGGGCGAGCGTTCACGCTCGGGAATCCCGCTGCTGCGCGGCGCGATGTCGCCAGAAATGGGACGCGCGGAAAACGTTGCGCGCAAAATAAAAGTGGAGCTCGAGAAGCGTGGACTTCATAAGGAGCCGCTGGGGATTGACGTGGTCGAGCCTCCGATCCTGTTCGCGCTCCAGCGTGAAGGGATCACCATTGTGGACGGCCAGCAGCTCATGTCGGACGCGCGTGTCATCAAGACCGAGGATGAGATTTCCCTGCTCAATCATTCGGCGATGATGGTGGATGCGGCGTACGACGAGTTGTATCGGGCGATGAAGCCGGGCATGAGCGAAAACCAGGCTGTCGGGCTTGCCAGCAAAGTGCTCTATGACCTCGGCTCCGAATATGTTGAAGCCGTAAATGCAATTTCGGGCGAGCGCTGCAGTCCGCATCCGCACGTTTTTTCCGATCGCGTGCTTCGCCCGGGCGATCCGGTTTACTACGACATCCTTCATTCCTACATGGGTTACCGGACCTGTTACTACCGGTGCTTTACGATCGGGTACGCCTCGCACGCCATGATTGATGCATACAAGCGGTGTCGCGAGTACCTTGACGCGGCTATCTCTCTTGTTCAACCGGGCCGAACGACCGCGGAGATTGCCGCAGTCTGGCCGACGGCTCAGGAATTCGGTTTCCCGGACGAGGAAGCGGCATTCGCGCTGCAATTCGGACACGGAATTGGTCTGGCCATTTGGGAGAAGCCGGTGATTAGCCGGTTGGTCTCGCTTGAGCATTCGCATGAAATCAAGCCGGGGATGGTGTTCGCGCTCGAAACGTTTTGGCCCTCGACAGACGGCTGGAGTGCGGCGCGGATTGAAGAAGAGATCGTGGTTACGAAAACTGGGCACGAAATCATTACGCGCTTTCCGGCGGAACAGCTCATGGTGGCCGGCGCGCACTATTTCACAGTGAACGGACCGCTTTCGACCACGCGCGAGAACGAGGCGCCGCCGAGTAGCCGGGTGGTGAAGATGGTTGAGGCCAGTGCGAATGCCGAAGGAGTGGCAGCTACGGACTGAGATGTCGGTCCTCGGCTACTGAAAAACGACTATGGCGATCAGTGTGGTAATGCCCGCGCTGGAAATGGCGCAGGAAACCGGGAAAGTTCTGGCCTGGCGGAAAAAAGAAGGCGAGCGCGTCACGAAAGGTGAGCCGCTCCTGGAAATCGAGACCGATAAAGCGGTCGTCGAAATAGAATCTCCCGGCGATGGCGTGCTTGCCGGAATCACGGCGAATGTTGGGGCCGTTATACCCGTGGGGGAAACTATTGCTTGGCTTGTCGCTCCGGGCGAAAAACCTCCCTTGAAATCCGCTGCGGTTGTGCCTGCCGCTCGCGCTTCGAGCGGCTCCGGGCACCAGGTTTCTGCCGTTCTTCCAGCGTCTCAAAAACAAATCGCAACGGCTCCACAGATCTCGCCAAAAGCTCGGCGTCTTGCGAGCGAACTCGGCATAGAAATAAGCAAGATCCGTGGGACCGGCCCCGGGGGAACCATCAGCACCGAAGATGTCCAGGCATTCGCCAACACCAAGAACGCGCCAGCCCCTTCCGCAGTCGCACCGTTGAGCCAGGTTGCGCGGCTCATGGCCGAAAGAACCACCCAGGGCTGGACTAGCGTTCCACACTTTTCGCTGGTACGTGACGTCGATGCCGGCGCACTCGTCCAGAGGCAAAAGCAACTTAACCCTGAAATCGAGAAAACCCATGGCGTGCGGCTTACCATCACAGATTTACTTGTGGCGCTGGTAGCTCGTGTTCTGGTGAAGCACCCTATTATGAATTCGAGTTGGACGGGAGAGCGCATACGGACAAATCCAGAGATCAACATCTGCGTGGCCATGGCGGTGAAAGACGGTGTCGTGGGGGCCGTGATCCCCAAAGCGGACAGTACCAAGCTCGGTGAGATATCCACACAGCGGCTTGGTCTCACAGAGCGAGCGCGGGAAGGGCGTTTGCGCCCGGCCGATATCGGCGGAGGGACCTTTACCATCAGCAATCTCGGGATGTACAAGGTTGACGCCTTCAGTGCCATCATTACTCCCCCGCAAGCCGCCATACTCGCTGTTGGAACCATCGCCGATCGGGTGGTTCCCGTCGATGGCCAGCCCGGTATTCGGCCAATGATGACGATAACGCTGTCCAGTGATCATCGCGTGGTCGACGGCGCCCGCGCTGCGGAATTTCTGGGCGAGTTGGCAGATGCCATTCGCGAGCTGGAGAATTGGTTCGAGTGATTCAAAGCCTGAAAACCTGCGCGAAAGGAATGGCCGTTTCTCGCTCTTGCTGATCTCCTGGCCAACCATGACCTCTTCGACATCTTCCTCACAAAATAAAAAACCGCCCTACAAAAGCATGTCGTTTCAAGTGTTGGTGACGGTTGGACTAGCGATCGTTCTCGGGTATGTGAACCCCCCATTGGGCGTAGCCATGAAGCCGCTCGGCGACGCCTTCATCCGGCTAATTACCATGATCATCACGCTGATCATTTTCTGCACCGTGGTAACGGGAATCGCCGGCATGGAGGATTTGAAAAAAGTGGGCCGGGTCGGCGGGAAGGCGCTGTTATATTTCGAGGCTGTATCCACACTGGCGCTCGCGATCGGCCTCGTCGTCGGCAATGTGGTGCATCCCGGGGCTGGCTTCAATGTGAATCCCGCCACACTCGACCCCAAGGCTATAGCCGAGTATGCGGGTCCGGCCAAGGCGCAGACGGTGACCGAATTCCTGATGCATATCATTCCCAACACCATCGTGGATGCTTTCGCGAAGGGCGATATTCTGCAGGTCTTGCTGGTCTCCGTGTTGTTTGGCTTTGCGTTGTCTCTGGTGGGGCCGCGTGCGAAGCCACTGGTCGAACTGTTTGACGCATTGACGCACGCGGTGTTCGGGGTGGTCAATATCGTGATGCGTTTCGCGCCCATCGGCGCATTCGGAGCCATGGCCTTCACGATCGGCAAGTACGGGATCGCTTCGTTAGGTCCCATGATCAAACTTATTGCGACCTTCTATATCACCTCGATTCTCTTTGTACTGATCGTGCTGGGGCTGATGGCGCGCGCTGCGGGATTCGGAATCATCAAGTTCCTCTGGTATATCCGGGAAGAGATCATTCTTGTGCTGGCAGTGAGCTCGTCAGAACCCGCATTGCCGACGTTGATGGCCAAGCTGGAAAAGCTAGGCTGCTCAAAGGGGTTGGTGGGGCTGGTCGTTCCAACCGGTTACACCTTCAATACGGATGGTACCAGCATGTACATGACGCTGGCCGCGCTGTTTGTGGCGCAAGCTACGAACACGCATCTCACGCTCGTTCAGCAGCTGACTATTCTCGCGGTGGCGGTGCTGACCTCGAAGGGCGCGAGCGGGGTGCAAGGCGCAGCTTTTATCGCGCTAGTGGCCACCATGACGGTCATTCCTACCATTCCGGTGGCCGGGATGGCGCTGATATTGGGAATCGACAGGTTCATGAGCATGTCGCGCGCGACGGTGAACATGATTGGAAATGGAGTTGCGACCGTGGTTGTGTCGCGTTGGGAAAAAGAATTGGATTCCGCGACGCTGAAACAAAACTTAGCTTGATCGACGAACGAGATTTGCCGGTCTCGCGCTGATCTGTTCGAGCGGGGGGCCGGATGAACCAAGAATAAGAGCCGCGGAGGCCATGGCGGAACGATTTGATATCGTCGTTGCAGGCGCCGGACACAACAGTCTGATTGCGGCTGCTTACTTGGCGAAAGCAGGGTATCGGTGCCTGGTGCTCGAAGGGCGTCCCACTGTGGGTGGTGGGGTTAAGTCCGCGCACCTGACGCTCCGCGGATTCACGCACGACGTATGCTCTTCGGCGCACAACGGGATTCACGGAAACCCGATTCTGCGCGACGATGAGCTCAAGCTCGGGGATTACGGCCTCGAATACATCTATCCCGATCCGGTCTTTCACATGCCCTTTCCCGACGGCGCTTATCTGACACAATGGCGCGACTTGGACCGTACCTACCGGGAATTTTCGAAGTTCAGTAAAAAAGACGGACTGGCCTACGCGCGAATGATAGCCGAATATGAGACCGTCAAACCTCTTCTGAATGCGGTCACTTTTTCGCCGATTGGTTTCGGAAAGTCCATGAATGACCGGCTTGCCGAACATCCGCATGGGAAATTATGGCAGCGGCGCCTGGCCATGTCGGCATGGGAAATCATTCGCGATACTTTCGAAGATGATCACTGCCGCGCCTTCATGATGGGATGTCCCTACTCGCTCCAGCCGGTACAGGATCCCATGACAGGCAGGGCCGCATATATTCCTCTTCACCAACAGCGTGAGAGCCGTCCCCTTCCCAAAGGCGGCTCTGGGGCCTTGACGGAGGCACTGTCGCGCTACCTCGAAGCTCACGGCGGTCAGATACGGCCGAACAAGTGGGTCAGGGCGCTGGTCGTCGAGAACGGCAGATGCGTCGGAGTGGAGTGCCAAGACGGCAGCTCTTATCGCGCAGAGAAAGCCGTGCTTTCGACCATTCACATCAAACAGCTCGTGGACATGGCGCCGCATGATTTGTGGGGCCAGGATTTCATGGATGGAGTGGATACTTGGAAGGCTGGGCTCACACTATTCGCGACAAATTATGCGACCACGGAGCCGCCAAAGTACGCTGTGGAGGGCGGCACACTCTCACCCGTGCACTCGGGAATGATGCTGAGCTCGGAACGCGCGCAACGGATGAGTTTCGACTACGAGCGCGGCGCCATCAATCTCGAGGATCCGCCATTGCACGTAATTTGCTGCAGCCTCGCAGATCCGACCCGCGCCCCTGCCGGCATGCATACGGTCAAGGTGGTCGCCTACCAACCGTACGAATTGAAGGAAGGCCCGCAGCATTGGGACGCCATCAAGCAACAGGTCTCTCGGGCCAACCTCGATCATCTTCGCCGCTTCTCACCGAATTTGACCGACGACAAGATCCTGGCGCACACCATCGAAAGCCCGCTTGATCTCGAGCGCATGAATCCGCATAACTGGCATGGAAGTTGTCACGCAGGCGGGTCAGGACCCGCTCAGTCTGGCGCGATGCGTCCTGTGCCGGGCTGGGCGCAACATCGCATGCCCATTCAAGGTTTGTACCAGACCGGTGCGACAACGCATCCCGGAGGGTCGGTAACCGGTGGGCCGGGGCGGAATGCCGCTGCGGTCATGCTCAAGGATTTTGGGACAAGCATCGAGGAAGTGGTCAAGAAAAAAACTTAGTTCATCGCTCGGGACGGTTTCAAGCGGCGCGAACATCTTCGCATGTGAGCGCCAGAACAGGAGGCCACATGAACAAGTTGACGCGGCGTGGCTTTGTAAAAGGGGCGGCCATCGCACCTCTGGCCGCGAAACATCTCGCTCTCGGTGCGCAGAGTGTTTCGCGGGATCGTTTTGACATTGTCGTTGCGGGCGCGGGACACAACAGCCTGGTCACGGCAGCTTATCTTTCAAAAGCCGGCTTTCGTTGTTTAGTGCTTGAGGGCCGTCCCATTGTTGGCGGAGGGGTTAAGACTGCGGAACTGACGCTCAAGGGTTTCAAGGACGATGTGTGCTCTACTGCCCACACCTTTCTTCAAGACAATCCAATGATGCGGAACGACGAACTCAAGCTCCGAGGCTACGGTCTGGAGTACGTGGATCCCGATCCGATTTTCCACGTGCCTTTCGCCGACGGCACTTATCTAACGCAGTGGCGCGACCTCGACCGCACTTGCCGGGAGTTCGCCAAATTCTCCGAGAAAGATGCGGCCGCTTACCGGAAGATGCTGGCCGAGTTTGATGCCGTCAAACCTATTTTGCTCGGTGCTAGTTTCGTCCCCATTGGTTTCGGCAAGCCTGTAAACGATCAACTGGCTGAACTGCCGCGAGGCAAGCTCTGGCAACGCCGACTTGCCATGTCCGCGTGGGACCTCATCCAGGACACTTTCGAAGATGACCACTGCCGGGCATTTCTGCTTTACATGTCCCATCTCTCCTCGGAGCCGCCTGACGCTCCCGTGACCGGGCGTCTCGCTTACGCTACGGCTCGGCAACAACATTCAGGCCGCCCCATCCCCAAAGGCGGATCCGGGGCATTTACACAAGCGTTAGCGCGCTTGATTGAAGCCCACGGCGGCGTACTCTTAACCAACAAGTGGGTCCATCGATTGGTCGTTGAGAACGGCAAATGCACCGGCGTGGAATGCAGCGACGGAACTTCTTATCGGGCCGAAAAGGCGGTGCTCTCTACCATTCACATCAAACATCTGGTGGATATGGCGCCGCGTGAGCTGTGGGGCCAGGATTTCATCGATGGAGTTGACACCTGGCAGGCGGAACACGCGATGTTTGTCACGCACTACGCCACCACGGAAGCTCCAAAATTTCCCGTGGATGGCGGAACCCTTTCCCCAGTCGAGTCCGGTATTCTAGTGGCACCCGAACGTGCGTTGCGCTTTGCCTATGACGATGCTCGCGGAGTGGTCAATCTGGACAATCCGCCGTTACAGATCATCTGCTGCACCAGCGCCGATGCGACGCGAGCTCCCCAAGGGATGCACACGCTCAAGGTTGTTGGCTGGCAGCCGTATGAACTGAAGGAAGGTCCCGAGCACTGGGACCAGATCAAGAACGACGTGTCCGATGCTTATTTCGACTATCTGCGGCGATTTGCGCCCAATTTGACCCGAGACAAGATTCTCGCGCGGTTTGTTGAAAGCCCACTCGATCTGGAACGCATGAATCCCCACTTCTGGCACGGAAGTGCCCACGCAGGGGCGCAAAACGCAGCGCAGACCGGCGCTATGCGTCCGATGCTCGGATGGGCGCAGCACCGCATGCCCATCCCCGGGTTGTATCAGACGGGGGCTACCACGCATCCCGGAGGTTCGGTAACGGGAGCTCCTGGACGTAACGCGGCGACGGTCATGCTTAAAGATTTCGGGACGAGCATCGAGGAAGTCGTCGGCAAACAATCGTAACGGAGCGAACAACCGGAAACTATGATTCGCGAGGTGTGCCGAGAATGAGAAAAATCAGCGTAGTTGTTGTGGCCGTGATGCGCATCTCGACGCTTCTTCTGCTTACCAGGGGACTCGCCGCCCAACAGGCTCCTCCACAAATGGTCAAGCAGATGGTTCCCGACAACCCGTCCGAGCATACACCGCCGGTGCAGCCTATTCCCTATAGCCACAAGAAACACTTGTCCTTCGGCCTGGAGTGCAAGAACTGCCACACGAATCCGGACCCGGGTAAGCTCATGACCTTCCCGGCGACAGACAAGTGCATGCAATGCCACGTCACCATCGCCAAAGAGAAGCCGTCCATCCAGAAACTCGCCGAATACTCCAAGTCAAAGCAACCGATTCCCTGGGTTCGTGTTTACACCGTTCTTCCCGGGGTCGCCTGGAATCATCGCGCTCATTTGGAAGCAGGCGTGAAGTGCGAGTCATGCCATGGCCAAGTCGCACAAATGGACGCGATGTCTGAAGTCACCAGCGTCACAACGATGTACAGCTGCCTAAACTGCCACGAAATGAACCGCGCGAAAACCGCTTGTGATACCTGTCATAAGCCCTGATCCGGTTTCCGCCCAAAACCGCCTTGATCGTGCCGCAAAATACGCGGGACATAAAAGAACTTGCCGAAGGATAGGCTACTCACCCAGTATCGTGAAAAAGCTTTGAAAAGCGGTGTTCCATATTTATGGCATTGGTGGGAGAATGGGCGTATGAAAGAGCAAGCGATTCGGACCACGGTCGATATCCCCGCTTCCCTTTACCGCAAGCTCAAGCAGCAAGCTGCCGCACAGGGACGGTCCATCCGCGAATTGATCCTTTTGGGCGTACGGGTCACTCTCATCGACGGCAAGCGTCCTCGTGTCAAGAGGGTCAAGTTCCCCCTCATCGCATCAGATGGGCCGAAAGTCGATTTGACCAACGAACAGATCTATGAACACGTTGAATTTCCTTGATGCCAATGTTTGGCTGGCTCTGCTGTGGGGTCGACATATTCACTCCGAAAGGGCGCGGGACTGGCTTGAGAAGTCGTCAGAAGAGAAGTTCTTTTTCTGCCGATTCACGCAGTTGACAGTACTTAGGCTTCTTACATCGGCAGCAGTGATGGGAACTGACGTGAGAAAAATGTCGGGGGCCTGGGATCTATGGGACAAGGTTTGCGCCGACGATAGGGTCGCATATCTCTCCGAACCCGAGGCTATAGAGCCTGAATTCCGCCGGCAGTCGAGACTTGGCACTTTTTCACCGAAGGTGTGGGCCGATGCCTATCTTCTGGCATTCGCAACCGTGGCGGGTTTAAAACTCGTTACGTTTGACCGAGCGCTTCGTTCACGAGGCTTCGAAGTGCTCGTTCTTTAGGCCACCCATTTCGGCGTCCAGTACTAGGCCATTCAATGTAGGAGGGCCCAGGGCTCGGTCAAAACTCTCGCCGACCGTGAGATCAAGAACCTAACTACTGTCGTCTCACTAGCCGAATTTTCGGAGCTGAGGGGGATTTTCGGCATTTTTGCCATCCTAGCAGTCATTTCTTGGGCTTCTCGGTCGGAAATGCCTCCGCCGATCAACTGCTAACTTGTTGATTCTCTATAACGGCGGAATAAAAACCAATCAAATCGTTGCATTAACGGGCACAGTGCCGGTTATAACTGTTTCTCCCCTCTTGCTTCAGTTTTTCTTTCCCAACTGGGCGCCTCAAACTGTGACAGTCACCAATATCGGCACGGGGCCAGCAGTGATTAAGAGTTTCTCATTGGATGAGCTACTCCCTCGGCTACACGGTCCGACGCCATTTGCGGTGTCGAACGGTACTTGCCCGACTTCACCGCAACCCCTCCCTGCGGGCGGGAGCTGCACAATCACCATCACCTATTCACGCCCAAAACCAGCAGCGTACAACGCAGCGCTCGTTCTGCTCTCGGAAACGGCTGTTCCTTATGCCCTAGTCGACCTGTGGGGGAACTAAGCTGAAGTGTCGAAAGGACCCTACTGTAGCCGCACCCGGTTTTGGACGGCAGCGAAGAGCGAGATCGCAGTTTCCCTGTTTCCTCCCACGAATCGACCGGAATGAAACGCTGGGAGGGTTTGGCACACTATGCTCTGGGCGCGACAAATCCTTGTCACCAGGGAACAGTCAACGACGGAAACGCTGGCTGTGCTTCGTAGAAATAATGAGATGCGACCGATTCTGTGATATATTTCGCCCCACTCTTCGACGGCCCCCACTTCACTTCAGAGGAATATATGTTCCACGTTAAAGTCTTCCTCTTTGGGCGTTTCAGCGTCCTGCAAAACGACGACGAACTAAAGTGCTTTGCTTCGGCAAAGGCCCGGGAACTGTTCTGCTACCTCCTGCTGCACCGCGATCGCTTCCACTGCCGCGAAGTAGTGGCGAGTCTGCTCTGGAGCGATTGCGGAGAATCGCAATCACGCAAGTATTTCCGGCAGACGCTTTGGCAACTGCAACAAGCGCTCCAGGTCTTTAGCCCAAACGGGTCAGTTCGCGGGCTGCATGTGGAGGGAGATTCCCTCAAGCTGGATGCGGATGCGGGGTTCTGGCTGGATATTGCGCAGTTTGAGAGGGCCTTTGCCCCCGTTCGAGGCATCGGCGGAGAGCGGGTCAACGGAGAGCAAGCCGCGGCGCTGCGCAACGCCGTTGCGCTTTACCGCGGGGATTTGTTGGAAGGATCCTTTCAGGATTGGTGTCTGTATCACCGGGAGCGGTTCCAGAACATGTACATCTCCATGCTGGACAAACTGATGGAGTATTGCGAATCGCGTCGAGAGTACGAGAGCGGGCTGACTTATGGCGAGCGCCTGTTGGGGCTGGACGCCGCCAGGGAGCGGACGTATTGCAAGTTGATGCGCCTGCATTATTTTGCAGGCGATCGTTCGGGAGCGTTGCGGCAATTCCAGCGCTGCAGCGCTGCGCTCGGTGAAGAGCTGGGGGTGAAGCCTTCCAAGAGGACGATGGAGCTTCACGAGCAGATTCGTACCGATGGATTGAAAGAACCCGGATTCCCCCAGGCGGAGAAGGCGCCGCCTACCGGAGAAGCGGCCGCTTCGACGGCGTTGCTCCCCCGGCTGAAAAGGATTCGCGCGATACTGATGAACCTGCAGCATCGCGTGGAGCGAGACATCCGCGAGGTGGACCGGGCGCTGGCGAATCGAGTGAGCGAGCCGCCTTCCGGAAGAAACTGAGTCAACAAACGCGCCGTTTGTCTGTCGTTGGTATTACGCGGCGATAGGACTGTCCCGCAGCTTTAAGCCCCGCCAGTTGTCGTTTAACCGCACTTCCCTGTCCTGCCATTTATTTCAAGAAAAGACACCAGGCAAGACGCCGGTAAGACGCTGCGAAGAACGACGGTGGACTATATCTTTGCCGCGCTCGCTTTTTCCGCCAGCGATCTTGATGCAGAGAGTGTATTTGAGAAGACTCGAGTCAACGGTGGAGTTCACTTCAGAAGACGCCGGAAGCAGCGGAGTTGAGCCTACTGTAAATTCCTTCATCGTCAAGATCTGGCTGGAAGAGACGGCGGAGGAGGGAGGCGTGGCGCGGTGGCGGGGACACATCACACACGTTCCCAGCGGCCAGCGCCGCTACTTCGAGGATCTGGACGATGTGCCCCTGTTTATGGCTCCGTACCTGGAACAGATGAACGTGCACCTGGGGATTCGATGGAAGATTCGAAAGTATCTGCATCGTTCGTAACGCAGGAAGAATCGAACCACGCCCCCGCTGCGAATCCTTATTTTGCGGCTCTGCTGCCCGCACTGCGCCGCCTGGATTCGCTGCTGGACTGGGCCATGGAAACGGTTGCGCCGGGCCGCGCGACGGATGCGCGCGCTCCCTTCCGCGGCCTATATCTGAGCCGCGAGGACGCCCTGCGTTTGCTGGCGCAAGAACCTGGGACGACTCCATTCTCTTCCAGGGAGAGAATTGAGGAGAATCGCAGCAGTGAATTCGCGCCGGTGGATTCTCCGCTTGAATGGCTCATCAACGCCTTCGGCCTCGGTGTTGTCGATGCAGACATGCTCCTGCTGGCTCTCGCCCCCGAGCTTGACCTGCGCTACGAGAAGATTTTCGCCTACCTGCAGGATGACGTGACGCGCAAGCGCCCGACGGTGGACCTGGCGCTCAACTTGTTGTGCGCGACGGCGGAGGAGAAGCTGAACCTTCGGAATCATCTCTCCCCCGGCAGTCCTTTGTCGCGGCATGGTCTTCTCCAGGTCGTGCCCGATCCTCACCAAACAGAGCCGCCCGCGCTGGCGCATTATCTGAAGCTCGATGAGCAAGTGGTGCGGCTGCTGCTCGGGCAAAGTGGAGTTGACCCGCGGCTGGCCCGGTGTTGCCGGATTCTGGAGCCAGACGGTGCGCTCGCGGAGCTGGAATTGAGTCCGGTCTTTCAAAAGGCGCTCCCACGATTGGTTCGCGGTGCGCATGGCGACAACGAATCGCTGCGACTGTATGTTCGCGCCTCGGACGGCGCGCGCCGGCTGGAAGTGGCCAAAGCACTGGCTGCTGAACTCTCTGCCGAGCTGCTTTCCGTGGATCTGGCGAGTGCATCGGCAGCGGGCGAGAGCTTCGAGCAACTGCTCACGGTCTTTTTTCGAGAGGCACACTTCCGTGGGGCGCTGCCGTACCTTGATGGCCTGGATGCGTTGCGTGTCTCCGAGCGGTTGCCGCAATTCCAAGTGGTTATGGCGGCCGCGGCGGAAGCGGAAGGCAGCCTGGTTCTGGCAGGTTCGCAGGCGTGGATCGCTTCTCCGCATGGGCCCGCGGGTGTTATAGAAGTGCCGTTGTGTGAGCCGGATTTCGCCGCTCGCCGCGGCCGCTGGCGATCCTCGCTGGACAATCTTGGAACCATGGCTGACGACAGGGATGTGCAGGTGGTGGGCGACCGATTTCGTCTGGATGCCTCGCAGATCGCGGAAGCGGCAGCCACGGCGCGAAATTTGGCGCTGTTGCGGGCGGCCGCGGAAGAATGCGGCACTCGCGAGACCCCGAAGCCAACGCTCAGCGAATTGTTTGCCGCGGCCCGCGCGCAATCAGGCCATGACCTCGCGGCGTCCGCGCGAAAAATCGAACCGAAATACACCTGGGCGGACATCGTGCTGCCGGAAAATACGATGGCGCAGCTTCAGGAGATCTGTTCGCGTGTGGCACACCGGCGCCGCGTGCTGGGCGAGTGGGGATTCGACCGCAAACTTTCCAACGGAAAAGCTGTGAATGCCTTGTTCGCCGGACCTTCCGGCTGCGGAAAGACGATGGCCGCGGAGGTTATCGCCAACGAACTGCAACTGGACCTCTACAAGATCGATCTGGCCGGGGTGGTCAGCAAGTACATCGGCGAGACGGAGAAGAATCTCGACCGCATTTTCAAGGCGGCAGAAAGTGCAAATGCCATCCTGTTTTTTGATGAGGCGGACGCGCTGTTCGGCAAGCGCTCCGAAGTGCGCGACTCGCACGACCGCTACGCCAATGTGGAGGTCTGCTACTTGCTGCAAAAGATGGAAGAGTACGAAGGCGTGGCCATCTTGGCCAGCAATCTGCGCCACCACATGGACGAGTCATTTCTTCGGCGCCTGGCGTTCGTGGTGATGTTTCCGTTCCCGGACGAGGGCGACCGCGCGCGAATCTGGGAACGGATTTGGCCGAGCGAAGCGCCACTGGCGGAAGATTTGGATCTGGCCTATCACGCGAATCGCTTCAAGCTAAGCGGCGGCAACATCAAGAACGTGGCGCTTGCGGCCGCGTTTCTGGCGGCGGGGGATGGCGGGGTGGTGACCATGGCGCATCTGTTTCGAGCCACGGAACGGGAGTACCAAAAGATGGGCAAGGCGATGACCGAAGCGGACTTGTGTCGAGCGTATGAGGATGAGAAGAACCGAATCGCAACAGCCGTGAGGGCGAATTGAGATGAGCGGACCGGTCGGCGCAAAATCGCAGGACAAGTCGAGTAGCGGCGCTGCGAAGAGATCCGCCGTGCCGCCGCGGTCAAAGAACGGTGGCGGACCTGCGGAAGTGTTGGCACTACAGCGCGAGGCCGGGAATCAAGCAGTGGGAGAGCTTCTTGCGGACCTTGGTAGCTCTTTCGGCACAAGACTCACAGGCATTCAGATCCACAGTGGGCCGGACGCGGCGGCCCGCGCCCACGCGCAGGGCGCGGCAGCATTCGCCACGGGACGCGACGTGTATTTGGGATCAGGCATCGATCCCGCGACCGAACTTGGCCAGCGCGTGCTTACCCACGAACTTACCCACGTAGTGCAGCAAGAACGGGGCCGTGCGGGAATGCCGCTCAGTTCCACCGCCACGCTCGAGGGTGAGGCCGGCGCCGTTTCCGGCATTGGTGCTGAGGGTGCTGCTTCCTATGGGGCGGGAGCGGCCGCTCCTGGCGCAGTGCAAAAGCTATCAAAAAAAACCAAGCCGGCCGCGATTAGTCATTTTGAAGACGACCTCAACACAGTAGTTTTTGATCGACCTGTTTCGCTGGAGGAAGCTACGGGGCTCATTTGGAAATCCCCTCCCCATGACCCAAACGCTATTCTTCCCGATCTAGAGGAAGTTAAAAGCGAAGGGCTACAAAGGCGCTTCCGGGTAAAATGGCAGTTCCACCTTCAACTTACGGACTCCTTCAAAGAGCTGCTCGCGGAAAATTTGCCCAAGTTCGATCCGGCGCAAAAGCTGGAGGAGCAGGGCCTGCCCCTTGAAATAGCGAAAATTGCGCCAAGCCTTCCCTACAAGAAGCGCGAATTCGATGAGGTCTATGACGTGTCGCGGTGGCATGCCCTGCTAGCTCGGTGGGAACGGTTCTGGGGAAGACCGGTGGTGCCTTGGGAGACGACACCGGGGAGAAAAGTGATCCACCGGGTCGTGGACGACTTCCATCGGTTTAAGGGCGTCCGAACCGTACGTGGGAAAACGTTCGAAAGCGATTGGCTGGTGCGAACGAGGAACGGCGTAGTAGAAGCCTGGCAGTTAAAACCCAATCTGGATGCGTATATTCGGGCTGCCGGTGGCGATGAGGATATCGGCAGGCGCCGATACGAGGCGGCCAAGACGTGCGAAGACTATGTACTCCGCTACTGGCAGGAAGGCTGGCCGCTGGACGATGCCATGGGCCTGATGCGAGCGGAGGTGGAGGCGGACTTCAAATTAGCGGTGTGGGGCGCGGCCCAAGGAATACAGGGGGCGTCGGGACAGGCCGGCCTGCGGCCTGGTTTGGGAATCGTGAGCTTTAATTCAAGAGGCGGAAAGCCCCCGGGTGCTGGCGAGGCGCCGTCGGAAACCGGAGGCGGCACTGTTGGCAAGACTCCAGGAGAGGGCGAATCCGCTGGGCAAAGCGTGGGCGAAGGCCCAGGTACCTCGTCGGGTGCTGGCCGTCTTGAGAACGCGCCGATACCTGTCGTGCAGAGGCCAACAACACCTTCTGAACCGCCTGAAATGGCGGCAAGACGGAGCAGTGAGCCAGAACCGGCCAACGTACGAAGCAGACGACGCGAAGAATCCGCCTCCGGCAGCCCTTACCGGCCGCCACACAGGGACGTGGGCAATCGCACTCCATCACCGCAGGCAGCCGAGCAACAGATGCGGGCTACTGGAACAGACGCGGATGTCGGCTCCGAATCGCCAGTCAATATTGACTCCGGCAGGCAGTCCACGGGAGGCGCAGGCACCAAAGGCGCAGGCTCGCAAACTGTCAAGCCTGCCGTGGCTAGCGGACAAAAAGGAACAGGTCCGAAGGAAGGATCAATCCAGTCGCAACAGCCGAAGACGCCAACCGCTCTTCCGGAAAAACCCGGGAGTTCTTCGCAGGAAGCTACGCCGAAGCCCACTTTGAATGAACCCCCGCGCATCCCCGGTGGCAAGGGCCCGAAACCTTCCACTCCCAAAGAGCGGGAGAGAGCGGAACGACTGCAAAACCGAAGTTTGGGTCAATCCCAAATTGACCCGGCGGAGATTACGCGATTCGGAGATAAATCCGAGGGCGAGCAGTCTCGTGTCATCGAAAGGGACACCAATGGAGAACCCACGGCGGTCGAATTCACGGGACGAGGAGAAAAGGGAGAGCAAATCACTGTTCGTTCGACTAAGAATGACGCACTGGGCCGCGTGATCACTTCAGAAATTCCAAATTACAACGCTCTGTCGCGAGAAGCACGGGACAAGGAACTCGCGCGCGCCATGAAGCTTGCGGGGATGGGCGAATGGAAGAGGGACCTCGGGCATGTTCAACCTTCTGCGGCTAAGGGAGCCGAGCAACCTTACAACTTTGAGCCGCAAAATCCCGAGTGGAACCGGTCAGTAAGCGCGAAGATCAACAGAAGAACCGCTGAGATTCGCTTTCAGAATTTCCTCGACGCGCATCCTCAGGGACTCCTGAAAGTGAAAGTCAGCCGGAAACTGGATTCCCTCAACAGGCTGCTAAGCGAACGGTTCACTGTCGGCGACCAAAATAACAAAGCGCTTTTCGATGTGGAAGTAACAACACACGGAAAGTTGACACAATACGCCCCTTGAATCCTGCAAGCCCTGGTGGGTTGAGAGAGGGACCGCTCAGGAATGTTCAGTTGAGTTCGGCAATGATTGAGGGCCTGGCTGGGAAAAATGATCGACGCGCTTGACGGCATGTTACAGCAACTGTTTCTCACGACGATCGATGAGATCACCGATGCGTCGCAGATCGGGTTCGACCCGCCGGACGATAAGTGGCGCAGCTATGTCGCGAGTCTGACCATTAAGGGACAACCGGTGAACGCGCTCAACGTTTATCTGGTGGATTTGAAGGAAAACCGGGTGTTGCGGTCGAACGAAAGGACGCGGGACTTGCAGGGCGGGATTTTCACGGAGATCGCGGCGCCGCGGCGAGTGGACTGCCATTACCTGATCAGCGCATGGAGCGGGGCGGAATCCACGGCGCCTGCAGACACACTTGACCCGACCGTGGATGAGCACGCCCTGCTCTACAAAGCGATCGCGTCGCTGATGGACGCGGAGCCTTTTATCGCGCGGCAGATTTACGCCCCGAACCCTTTGCCGGCGGGGTTTCCGGACATCATCGCGGATTTTCAGTTGCCGAGCACGATTCTGCCGGTGGAAGGCTTTCCGAAGCTGGCGGAATTCTGGGGCGCGACCAAGACAGTGCATTGGAAGCCCGCCATCTACCTGATTGTCACGCTACCGGTGGTGATGCCGGTGCGGATCGCTGGACCCATGGTCACCACGCGCATCACGGAGTATCGAGTGGACGGCCACGCGCAAACGGCGGAGACCTGGATTCAGATTGGTGGAACGGTGCTGGCCTCGGCCGCCGGTCCGGCGCTCCCAGACGCCTGGGTGATGCTGGAGGACAACGCGGGAAATCCGCTGCAAACCACCACCACGGACAGCCTGGGCCATTTTACCTTTCTCGGACTGGTGGCCGGCAATTACCAGTTGCGCGTGCGCGCGCAGGGCTTTGCCGAGCCTCCGCCGACTCCGGTCGTGGTTCCATCGCCAACGGGCAGTTATGACCTTGAGTTAACTTGAAGCTAGGAGCGAGGTGCTTATGCCAACATACGATGTTCCCGGAGTTTACATAGAAGAGGTGACCGGCCCCGGCGTAATCACCGGAGTCGGAACCAGCACTGCGGCCTTCATCGGCCCGGCGCTGAACGGTCCGATCAAGGTGGCACAGCGGATCTCCAGCTACGATGAATTCCTGCAAAACTACGGAATCCAGCAGTCCGACGGGAGCTACTGGCCGTACATCACCACGCCGAAGTGGTACTACATGGCGCATGGCGTGCGCAGCTTCTTCCTGAACGGCGGCGCGCAAGCCTACATCATGCGCGTGGGGACGGCAAAGAGCGCCACCTGGAAAGTGGACAATGAGCAGGGCGAGACCGTGTTCCAGCTGCAAGCACAGAAGGAAGGCGCGGGGGGCAACGGGATAACCATCGCCGTCGCCAGCATCAACAACACCGTCACCCTCGTCTATCCCACAGGGACCATCGCTGCTGGTGGGTTGCAAGTCAAGGTCACACTCACAGATCCAACCAAACCATTCCTGGCCGGCGACACGATCACCGATGGGACGACCACGGCCACCATCACACAGATTCAGGGAAATGTGCTCACTCTGACTGCGGCGCTGGCCGCAGGCAATCTGCGGATTGCCGATATTGGTCCCACCATCACTTCCTTCCGCGTCGCTAAGAATTCCGCGCTGTTTGCGGGCACAGTGGCGCTGATGGCTGGCGTGGATTCTACCAACGCGGCCATTCAGCAATACGTGGTCATCCAAAGCATCGACCAACTGGGCTTCGTGACCTTGACGACCGCGCTGGGGATCAAGTTCAACATGGCGGCGGTGGCCACGGCGCCCACTTTGGTTTCCCAGGATTTCCAACTGAAGATCACGCCGACAGCAGGCGTAGCAGAAACCTGGCCCGTGGTGGGAACCCTTACAGGCTTGTCACTCAGTCCGCTGCATCCCAACTATGTATTTTCCGCGGTGCAATCGGCCATTGTGAACGTGTTGCCGCCCAGCGTGCCGCCAACCGCGGGCGCTTATCCCAACGCGCTGGTGGACTCCGCCGCCGGCGCCATCAGCACCATCACCGGAAGCGCGGACGATCCGTCACTTTTGACCGCCGGGGACTACAGCGATGCGCTCGACCTGCTACAGGATGTCGAGGACGTGAACCTGCTGGTAATTCCCGACGCCGCCATCACCGATTACCAGACCATTCAAAATGCCATGATCGACCACTGCCTGATCAAAAAGGATCGCTTCCCGATTTTGGACTCGCGGCCGGGATCAAATCCCAGCGGAGCGGGAAGCGTGGAAGAGCAGCGGCAAAACGTGCAAGCGGACAGCGGGTTCGGGGCGTTGTACTACCCCTGGCTGACGATTCCCGATCCCACATGGACGCCGAGTCCGACGAACGCAACGCCCGCGACGATGATTATTCCGCCCTCCGGCGCACTGGCCGGAGTTTACGCGCGCGTCGATCAGAGCGTCGGCGTGCACAAGGCCCCGGCGAACACCGACGTGAAAGGCGTGGTGGGGCTGGAACGTAAGTTGAGCGACCGGCAGCAGGGTCCGCTGAATCTGGAAGGGATCGATGTGCTGCGCATCTTCCCCGGGAGCGGGCAAGTGACGGTGTGGGGAGCGCGCACGACGGGGGATCCTAACGTCACCGACTGGATCTACGTGAACGTGCGGCGGCTGATGATTTACATCGAACAGTCCATTGAGGTGGGAATCCGCTGGGCGGTGTTCGAGCCAAACGGATTGCCGTTGTGGCAGAAGCTGAAGCGCACCATCACGGAATTTCTCACGCGGGTATGGCGGGATGGCGCGCTGTTTGGCGCCACCGCCGACCAGGCGTTCTATGTTCGCATCGACGAGGCCCTCAATCCGCCGAGCACGCGTGCGCTCGGGCGCTTGTACATCGAAATCGGGGTGGCCCCGGTTCGTCCCGCGGAATTCATCATCGTGCGCATCGGCCTTTGGGACGGCGGCGCGCAGGTTACCGAAAGTTAGGAGTCAAAGGAGCAAACATGGCGCAAACCGGACAACGAGTCGATCCATACGGCAGTTTTGATTTTCTGGTGGAGATTGACGGCATCACCCGCGCGTCTTTTCAGGAGGCGAGCGGTTTCGATTGCAGCATCGACGTGGCGGAATACCGCGAAGGCGGCGACAACGAGACGCTGCGCAAACTCCCGGCTAAGGCGAAGTACTCGAACATCGTCCTGAAGTGGGGCACGGCGGATGATACCGACCTCTACAACTGGCACCTGCAATGGGTGAAGGGCGATCCCGCGGCCACCCGCAAAAACGGCTCGATCATCCTGCTGGACCGACAAGGCAACGAGAAAATCCGCTGGAACTTCGTCAATGCCTGGCCGGTGAAATGGATGGGGCCGAGCTTCAGCGCCAAGGGCAATGATGTGGCCATCGAGACGCTGGAACTGGCACACGAAGGACTGCAGAGGGCTTGACCATGATTCAGACCGAATATGAATTCATCCTTCCCATCGGCTATCAGGATGAAGAGGGCCGTCTCCACCGCGAAGGCATCATGCGGTTGGCCACCGCCGCGGACGAGATTCTTCCTCTCAACGATCCCCGCGTGCAGAAGAACCAGGCGTATCTGGTGATGATCCTGTTTTCGCGGGTGATTACCAGGATCGGTTCGGTGCCGCAAATCAATCCGAAGGTGATCGAGGGGATGTACGCGGCCGACCTGGCTTATCTGCAGGAACTGTATAACCGCATCAATCGCACCGGCAAGACTAGCATGGAAGCGACTTGTCCGAAGTGCGCGCACGAATTTGCGATGGAGTTCGAAACCGCGGGGGGGTTCTAGGCTACCCCCTCCCGGCGCTCTATGAGGAGGTAGCCTTCGTCGCTTACCACTTTCATTGGGCGCCGGAAAACATTCTCGGCCTGGAGCACCGCGAGAGGCGCAGGTGGGTCAGAGAGATTTCGGACATCAATCACCGGATGAACGCGGAATGAGGAAATGAACGGAAGCAATCCATTTCACGGCAGAATCAAAATTCCGGATGGCAGTCGGTTCCACTGCGGGACGGGGATGGCTCATCCCGCGGTTCGATTCGCCGAAGGACTTCGCACACGGTACGCCCTCGGGCGTTGGGGATTCTGCCGGCTAGCCGATCTGGAGTTGCAGCGTCGGAAGGCAGGCGTCATCTTGCGGTTCGTTCGTCGCGATGGTGACTGGCACATTTCCTCCACGTTGAATCTTTTTCTATTGCAATGGAAGAACAGCAAAGCTCCGCGGCAGGACTGGGGAGCCTCTCTGCCGCCCCGGGATATGGCCAGCGAGACGAACGGTCCTATTCTTCGCAGACGCACGGTGGCAATGCAAACCGTTGAGATGGAACACTTGATCCGGCATGTGACCGCCTCGCGAAGGCGCACCGAAACATTCCCGGAAGCCGCCCTGGAGACTTCCGCGCTTCCGAACAGGCGCAGCGAGCGAGCAGCGAGCCCGCCCGAAGTAGCGGACCGCCAGCTACCGGTAACGCTGCTCCGGCGCGCCTCCCTTCCCGCGGCCGCGCAAGTGGCGGAAATCGTCCAGAAAAATATTCGTCCTGGCGCGGAGCCGGAGCGCCACAAAGTTTCTACTACTGCCCATCATCCTTCCCCGGAAACCACCATGGACATCGGTAAATTGACGGATGGCGTGATTCGAGCCATTGATCGCCGCATCGTCGCCCAGCGCGAACGATTGGGGAGGCTCTAGCCATGCCGTTGGAAAAAGCGCTGGTGACTAATACGGTGACGGGGATAGGCATTCCGGTGATGTTTAATCCGGAGGAGTACACCGTCAATCAGGACGTGAACTACGCGCAGACCGCCGTGCCGGGACTGAGCGCTCCGATCCTGCAGTTCGTGCACGGCAACATGCAGACGCTGGAGATGGAACTGTTCCTAGATACCTACGAGGCGCACCAGCAAAACGGACGGACCTTGAACCAGGCCGGCGGGGACGTTCGAAAGCTGACGCAGCAGATCGTCGGGCTGATGGATATCGATGCAACCACCCATGCGCCGCCGGTCCTGCTGTTCACCTGGGGATCCTTGTCTTTTACGTGCGTGCTGGCGCGCGCCAGCCAGCGCTTCATCCTGTTCCTTCCGGACGGGACTCCGGTTCGCGCGCGGTTGCAGGCAACCTTCAACGAATTCCGCAATATCGACTTGGAAGCCAAAGAGATCAAGCGCGAGACTTCCAATTTTTCAAAGATCTATCAGGTCAGCGAAGGGGAGACGCTTAGCTCAATTGCCTGGAAGACCTTTGGGGATGCCACGCTGTGGCGTCCGATTGCCCTGCGCAACTCGATCGATAATCCCCGGGTGCTGTCCGCGGGGATGATGCTGATCGTCCCTCAGCTTCCGTATCGCGATCCACAGAGCGGGGAGGTCTACCCGTAGCTATGGCAAACCTGCGCTTCGCTCCAGAGTTCCGCGTGAATATCAACGATGCGCCTGCGCCCGCGGCCCTGCGCGCTTCGATTTCCAGCGTGACTTGCCAGAGCGGACTGGATGGCGCGGATCGTGTGGAACTAACGCTGGCCAACGAAGGCCTTCGCTGGCTCGATGATCCGCTGCTGGCTCTGGACAATAAACTCACGCTGCTGCTCGGCTATGCCCCCGATCCGCTGGAGCAAATCTTCGTCGGCAAAATCGTGGCCCAGGAAGCCAACTTTCCGGGCGGCGGCATGCCCACGCTGACCGTGGTGGCGCAGGACCGCAGGAAGGAAATGCAAACCGGCAACAAGGTCCGCTGGTTTGCCATACCGGTGCCGACGCTGGGCAATTTACCGATTCCCGATTTAGCGGTGGCCAGCCTCGTCACGTTGGAAAATTCCCTGCTTCCGGTCTTCGATCCCATCGGCGCAACCCTTTCCGTGCTGCTGGCGGGTGTAGATGTTTTCGTGACGTTGAGCAGCCGCGATCCGGACGTCAAGCAGAAGCTGATTCGAAAACAGCATGGGGAGAGCGACTACGATTTCCTGAGCCGGGTCGCCGGCGAAAACGGCTGGGAAATGTTGATCGATCATTCCGGGGCCAACGGTGGATTCAAGCTGCGCTTCCTTTCGCCGGAGGGCAATCTCTCCTCGGACGTTACCCTCAAGTACGGGCAGTCGCTCATCGACTTCCGACCGCGCCTTAGTAACGTGGGTCAGATTGGCGGCGTGGCGGTAAGCATCTGGCAACCGGATATCAAGACCGATTTCACCGTGGCTGCCTCATGGGACTGGGACCGCCAAGCCCTCGATATCAGCGTCTCACCGGGCTTCGGGCTTCCCGGCTCTCAGGCCAGCGCCTCGGCCGCACCGTCCGGCAGCTCCACGACCATAACGCTGGTGGAAGAGCCGGCCACCTTGGCCACCGCTGCGCGGATCATCCTGAGCAAGCTTATCCCGCAATTGAACCGGCGCCTGACGGGAAGCGGCTCGACGATTGGCGACACGCGAATCCGCGCGGGCGTGGTCATCCGGCTGGAATCGGTGGGCCAGAATCTTGGCGGACTGTACCGCGTAACTTCCGCCACGCACTCCCTGGATAGCAGCGGCTTCCGGACCAGTTTCGAAGCCCGCAAAGAGATCTGGTTCGGCTCGATCCCCTTGCATGCGCAAGGGGCCGATCTGATCAATCTGCATGTGTGAAGTATGGATTGGGTGAACTCATGAACGGTGGACTGGTGGAAACAGCGGCGCAGGTGGACGCTCCGGAAGAGCGGCGAATCTTCGGCGTGGCTCCGGCGCAGGTGCTGAACAATCTGGACGAGACGAATCTCGGAAGAGTGCAGTTGCGCCTGCCATGGCTTCCCGGGTACGAGCCGTGGGCCCGCGTCGCGGTGTTGATGGCCGGAGACAGCCGCGGATCCTATTTCATTCCGCAGGTCGGCGACGAAGTGCTGGTGGCCTTCAATCAGGGCGATGTTCGCGAGCCATTCGTAATTGGGAGCCTGTGGAACGGGCAGGATCAGCCACCGGCGCAAGACCCGCAGGATCCCATCGGCACCCGGCTGATTCGAACGCCCGCGGGACACGAGATTTCTTTTGACGACGACCTGGGTTCGATCACCATCACCAGCGTCGACCAGCACACCATCACCATCGATCCGGAGAAGATCGAAATTTCGACCGCCGACGGCACGTCCGTCGTCACGCTGGAAAGTGCAGGGAAGATTTCCCTGCAAGCGGATGTAGAAATCGATCTGCAGGCGCCGACGATCAGTATCCAGGGCGATACCTTGCAGATCAAGGGGTCGGCCAGCGCCAGCATCGATGGCGGGGGCCTGTGTGAAATTCAAGCGGGCCTAGTGAAGATCAATTGAGTTAGCTTCAGGAGACTGGAACATGCCGCAAGCAGCAAGACTAGGCGATCCAACGGGACATCCGGGAAGCATTGCCGGGCCGGGCAAGCCGAATGTGCTCATTGGAGGTTTGCCCGCGGCGACCATGGGGGACATGCACATTTGCGGCTTTCCGCCGCCTCCACCGCATCCACCGACGCCAGTTGTGCTGGGGAGTTCTTCCGTGCTGATCGGCGGATTTCCCGCGGCTCGAGTCGGAGACACCGCCGGATGCGGAGCGCCTATTGTGGCGGGCGCGTTTGACGTTTTGATTGGAGGCTAGTCGATGAACGGTACGGATGCAAAAGCGTTCCTCGGCAAGGGCTGGAGTTTCCCAGTGCGGCTGGACCCAGGCACGGGAGACATCGCTATCGCCGCTTACGAGGAAGACATCCGTCAGGCCATCCTGATCATCCTGCGCACTGCCCTGGGGGAGCGGGTGATGCGGCCGGATTTTGGCGCGGGCCTCGAGACGCTGGTATTCGAAGCGGTGAATACCACCACCATGGCGCTCACCAAACACCGCGTAGAGCAAGGGTTGGTCACCTGGGAGCCGCGCATCGATGTGAACGATGTGCAGGTCACCACGGACCCGCCCATGCGCAACACGCTGCGCATCGCGATTGGGTACACGGTCAGGGCGACCAACACGTTCTACAACCTGGTCTTCCCCTTCTACCTGCAGGAGGGCCAGTCTTGAGCGCCCCCGTCCTGGATCCACGCAAGCAGGCCGACGTGCTCGCCGCGCTGACCCGCGACTTGCCCGGATATACACCGGAATGGACGCCCGGCCCGGCTTCCCCTGGCCTGGCGCTGATGAAAATATTCGCGCGTTTCGCGGGCATCCTAATAGGCGGCGTCAATCGCGTCCCGGATCGCAACCAGCTTGCGTTTCTCGATGCCATGGGAATACATCTCTTGCCGGCTCAGGCCGCCGAAGCGCCACTGGTGTTTACGCTGGCGCAGACCAGTCCCGTGGATGTGACCCTTCCGGCGAATAGCCAGGTAGCGGCTCCTCCGCAACCGGCGCTACCGTCCGTGGCTACGGCGGATCCGCCGCAAATCGCCTCTTCCCAGCCCGTGCCATTCGCCACGATGGAGTCGATCAGCCTGAGCCGCGGCAAGCTGGCTACTCTTTACAGCATTGATCCCGGCTCCGATGAATATGCGGATCATTCGGCAAGCCTTACGACCGGATTTACGTTGTTCGAAAACATGGGCCTGACGGAACATGCCATCTACCTCGGGCACGATACGCTGTTCGCCTTCAGCGGTTCAATCAAGGTCTTGCTGCTGATCGGCTTGCGCGCCGGAGCGGACACTGCCCTTTCCATCCAGTGGGAATATCTGGCGTCTACCGGGTGGGTGGCGCTGAGCAGCGCCCCGGAGGATGACACCACGGGCGGACTGCAACAAGACGGAACCATTATCGTGCAGCGCGATTGCGGTCCGGCGGCGAAGCTGGATACCTTCGCGGGGCAAAAAAGTTATTGGGTACGGGGGAGGCTCACGGCGCCGCTACTTCCCGACAATCAACTCGGCGGGAAACGCACCGTTCCGGTAATCAATTCTTTTCTTGTTCGAATCTCCACAACCCGGTCCGGATTGGCCCCCGAAGCGTCTTTTGCGGATTCCGTGGCCCTGGATGTAAGCAAGGATTTTTACCCGTTCGGGCAACAACCCGCGCGCTCTTCCACGTTTTATCTTGCGAGCACCGAGGTTTTTCAGCGGTCTGCCGCGAATGTTCAGATCAGTATCAAACTTTCCCAGGATGGCGTGACCCAGGGCAACTTTACGCTGGTTTGGGAGTATTTCAATGGGTCGGAATGGAGTGGGCTGGGAATCCAGAGCGACAGCACAGATCCTTCCGGCTACCTATTCACCAAAGACGCCAATCTTTCCTTCCTTTGCCCGCGGGATTGGCAGCCGACAAAGGTGAATGGAGTAAAGAATTACTGGCTTAGGGCATGGATTAAGTCGGGAAGCTATGGAAGTCCTGTAAGAGTAAATCTTCCGCCCGCCACCGACATTACCGCCGTCTCGTCGGATGGCCTCACTCTTACAGTGAATTCCATCGATGGATACAACGGGGGAGAGCAGGTCACGATTGTGGACAGCCACAGCGCGACGCCAATGGGCAATTCGATTCAGCAAGCGCAGTCCCCGAATAAATTGGTAGTCACCAGCAGCATCGCGGTTACGTATAGTGGCGGCCAGGTTCTTCCGCCTGTGGGTTTGCCGCTGCTGGCCTCACCCAGCCTGCAGCCCCCCATCATCACCAGCTTGAAGCTCAGCTATACGTTCCTGACCGATCCAGAACTGCTGAATCACTGCCTTTCGAAAAATGATTTTGTATTCGAAGACGACACCGAAGCCAGCCTTTGGCCCGACCAGACCTTCACTCCCTTCCATCCGGTTATGGACGTGCAGCCTGCGGTGCATTTCGGGTTTGATCACGCGCTTCCCGCGGGTTTGGCGAGCCTGTTCCTGGATATTCCGGAAAGTGTCGCGCAAGACAGTGGTCCTTCTCCTTTTCTTTGGGAGTATCTCTCGGTGAACGGTTGGAGCGAGCTCGGTGTCCTGGACGAGACTCAGGGATTCCAGAGCAGCGGGATGCTGCAACTGGTCGGGCAGCCGGATGCGATTTCCGCACCGGGTCTGGGAGGCAATTTGTATTGGGTGCGGGCGAGGTTGAAGCAGGGAGAGCTGCCCACCGCGGCAACCGTCTCCGGCGTTTGGCTCAATGCCGTGTGGGCGAGCCAGCGCACTTCCACCGCTACCGAATTGGCCGGCGCCAGCGACGGCAATCCGGGGCAAGCCTTCGGCTTGCAGCACACGCCGGTGCTGGAAGGCGAACTGGTGGAAGTCCAGGAATGGACGGGCAGCGGGGACGGCTGGCAATCGGCGCTTCAGGACGTCCCGCAATCAGACCTTCGATTACAAACAGATTCCGCCACCGGCCTAGTCACCGCGGTGTGGGTACGATGGACAGGTCAACCAAACCTCTACAATTCCGGCCCGCAGGACCGCCATTACACCATCGAGCGCGCCACGGGGTCTATTCGCTTTGGTCCTCCGGGAATGATTCCGCCCGGAGGCAGCTCCATCTCCGTGACGTACGACAGCGGCGGAGGGGCGGCCGGAAACGTTCCCGCCGGAGCCATCTCGGAATTGCACACCTCCGTGCCGTATGTGCAGAGCGTGACCAACCCCATCGCCGCTTCAGGCGGCGCGGATATGGAGAGCAACGCCGCCGTGGCCGCGCGCGGCCCGCAAGCGATTCGAAACCGCGACCGCGCGGTCTCCACATCGGATTTCGAATGGCTGGCGAGACAAGCCTCGCCGGATGTAGGGCGGGTGCGGTGCATTCCGATTACCGGGCCAGACGGCCATGCGCAACGGGGCTGGGTCACGCTGGTTGTAGTGCCGCGCACACTCGACGCGCAGCCGCAGCCCACGCCGGAGTTTCAGTTGCGCGTGCTGAACTACCTCGCGGCGCGCGCGCCGGTGGCCGCGATGCGCCAGATCCGCATCGCCGGACCGTCTTACGCTCCCGTGGGGATCTGGGCCGAGGTGGTCGCCAGCGATGTGAATCAATTGGCGCAACTGGAGGCGGTCCTGCGCAATAACCTGAATCGCTTCCTGCATCCGCTGACCGGCGGCGCGCTCGGCCAGGGTTGGGAGTTCGGTCAGCCCGTGTATCTCTCGCAGATTGCCTCGGTAATCGAAGCCACTCCCGGCGTGGACTACGCCACCGCCATCGTTTTGCGTATGAACGGCCAGGTCTACGACAACTTTGTTCCCGTCCCCGCGGATACGCTGATCGCCGCCGGCACGCACGAACTGAAGCTCGCGCTGGCATAGGTCTGACCATGACTCTGCCTCTACCCACTCTCGACGTTCGAACCTTCACGGAAATGGTGGAGGAAGGCCGCTCCACGATTCCCGGATCCGCTCCGGCATGGACGGATTTCAATTACCACGATCCGGGGATCACGCTAGTCGATCTGCTTGCCTGGCTGACCGAGCAAGATATCTACCGGCTGGATCGCGTCGGCGATGCGGGGTTCCGTTCTTTCCTGCGACTGGCTGGCATACGGCCGCGGCCGCCGCTGGTTGCGAGCACGATTCTTACCTTTTCGATTTCGAATCAAGCCGATCCGCAACTCTTTCCCGCCGGAGTTCAGGTGCAAAGTTCGGACGGAACCGTCGTCTTCCAAACCGCTGAAGACTTCTGGGCTTCCCCATCGGCTTTGAACAATTTATTTGCCGGGCCGGATGCGGCGCTTCTGGATTGCACCAAGCAGAACCAGAGTTCGAACGGTCATTTTCTTCCGTTTGGCAGCAATCCGGTGGTGGGAAATTCCATGTATCTCGGCTTCAGCCAGCCGCTGGCGGATCAAGCGGTGAAGCTCTTTCTCTATGTTTGGGTCGGCGACCCTGAAACTGACAAAGCCACGCGCGCCAGGCTGATCTCTGAATGGAAACATGCCAAGGAGGCCACGGAACAGTATTGCCGGGAGGAAGATTGCCCGGAAAATCCGAATGCCTCGATGGCCGGGACTCCACCATTTCTTTGGGGGGTTGATATTCCGGAGTGGTGGCTACACTACAGCTCGCGCACCGTTTGGGAATTTTATGCAAGTCCGGGAGTGTGGACACCGCTGACGCGGGTAACCGACGAGACCCGGGCGTTCACATTGAGCGGAGCGATCAGTTTTCTTGCGCCCGCGAGTAATCTGCAAATGCAGGGAGGCTTGCCGGGAGGGCAGGCTCCCACGCTTTACTTCATCCGTTGCCGGCTGGCCAGCGGTGGCTACGAGTGCCCACCGGATATCCGGCGAATTGCGTTCAATACCGTGAACGCAGAACACGCCGCGAACATTTCCCAATCGGAAGACCTTGGCATCAGCAACGGGCGTGCGCAGCAGAGCTTTCCGTTGCAGCACAAGCCAGTGGTGGCGCACAGTTCGAAACTCACGGTGCGCGCCGCGGGTAGCCTCACGAAGTCGCCGTGGACCGAGGAAATTTACTGGGATTCCGTGGGCCCGCACGCGAACTCCTATGTTCTGACTCCGGAGACCGGGCAGATCACCTTTGGCGATGGCCGCGCCGGCCGCGTCCCGCAAGCCGGCGCGGATATCGAGGTTCAATATCAAGTGGGCGGCGGTGTGGCGGGAAATGCGCCGGCATGCACATTGAAGGTTCCCGCTCCCTGGTCCGCGTGGCCCATTCCGGTCGCCGATTTTGCTGTCAGCCAGCCGTTCGCGGCCACGGGCGGAGCGGATGCGGAGCTTCTTTCTTCGGCGTTGGGCCGAGCGTACGCGGAGTTGAATGAGGTGTCGCGCGCGGTCACGCTGTCCGATTTTCAGACGCTGGCTGAAGCGGTACCCGGTGTTCCGGTGGCGCGCGCGTTTGCGCTCGCCGATTACGATCCGGATTTCCCGTGCTTCCCTGCCGCCGGTTGCGTGACGGTGGTGGCCTTGCCGCCTTGTCCCGATGCACAGCCGCAACCGACGACCGGTTTTCTGGAAGCCGTGGCGCGCTATCTCGAACGGCGCCGGCCGATCACCACGGAAGTCCGCGTGGTTGGTGCGAGCTATACCGTGGTTTCCGTGAGCGCCCGCTTGAACGTGGCTTCGGGTGTGGCATCGCCAGCGCTGGCGCAGCAGGCCCAGGCGGCGCTGGCCGCGTTTCTCAATCCGTTGCATGGCGGGCCGCAGCAAGCTGGCTGGCCGGTGGGCCGCGGGGTGTTTAGCGCGGAAATTCTGGCGCTGCTGAATGGACTCCCCGGCGTGGTGTACGTCGATGCTTTGACGTTGCAGGCGGACCAAGGGCCAAAGCTGGGCTGCGCCAACCTGACGATTTGTCCGCACGGTCTTGTGGCTTCCGGTCAGCACCAAATCACCGTGGCCACCTATCGAGGAAAAACATGAGTGAGAAACCGCTCGATCGTCTCAATTACTATAATGGCCAGCGCCTGGAAGCCAGCGACTTGAAGCTCGAACAGCAGTACCACATTCGCGTACGCCGCTGGCTGAACAAATCGCTTTACACCACCGGCATCGCTAGCGGCTTGGAAGTCACGCAAGACCCCGCAAATGCCATGAACGTGATCGTGAGCCCCGGGCTCGCGCTGGATTCCCAAGGGGGGGAAATCATTCTCTTAGATCAGGTCTCTATTGGCGTCGTCGGTAAGCCAAGCAGCCTAGCCGGCATTGTAGACGGCAACTATCTGACCATTCAATACAGCGAACTGGTTACTGAGGATGTGCAGGACGGATGTAGCCCGATCGCAGGCAAAAAGTGCGGCTGCGGAAACGGCGGCTCGACCCTGGCGTGGGGCGGGCCTGCGCTGGTGCGCGCGCAGGCGCTTCTCGGCTGGACCGATGCGCTGCCGAGCGACACCAGCGGGAAAATTGTGCTGGCACAGGTGGAATTAAAGAGCGATTGCACAGTGAACAGCGTGCATCCCGAAGTGCGCAGATATGTCGGCGCGGCGTCCGAGGCGCTGGTGCACCAGTTCGCACTGGAGGGCGCGCGGGACTTCGATTCGAAAAATAACCAGCGAATCTATTTCCATATTCGGGGAAGGCAGCCCACCGCGGTCACTCTGTATCTGTACGGTGAAAGATTTTCATCGATATATTACACGGAGCTGGGTCATCACACACACGGAGGCACTCTTGACGCGGCGCAAACGGGGCCTGCACCAAGAGTGGATCCTCACGCCCACGGCCCAGGGACTTTGTCAGCGTTGACAGATGCACAGGCCGGCTCGGCTACTGTCAATCACGGGCACACAATGCAAGCTTATACGAGCCTCGGAAACCTTACTAATCCTCCCAATGGCGAGATGGGGAAAGGCGGAATTTACATCTCCTCTGAGCTTGACATTGGTCCGGCGAAAGTTGTCCATCTTTTGACAGATGCGAACGGGAATCCGGTGAAAACATTTTTATCGGAAGCGGATCCGCAAATCGGTCCCGACGGCGACCATGCGCATACCATCGGTGGTCTGACTGATACCACTCCGAACGTGCCTCCGGCTACTGCCCTGCACACACATTCCATTGGTTCAAATGTTTCGGTGGGATTCGCAGGCGTAACGGATGTCAACGCCGATACCGGAAGACCTGCACTGTCCTACCTTGACGATCTGCAGATTTCAATCGACGGCAAACCGCAGACTGCAAACATTCAGACGCAATTGCAGGACGCGAACCCAACAGAAAATTGGACCACGATTGGGAACGGGTTCGCCAATCATGACCTGGTAGTCCACGGCACCGGACCAATCAAGCTGGATTTCCTGTCGGGGGTGAGGTTTGAGGAAGGTGAGCACGTGATCGAGTTCAGTGTGGCAGGCGGCGGCGGGCGCCTTTTGTACAACCTTTACGTGGAGTAGTTGATGACCTTGTATCCAGTCCATTACGCAACACTGAGGTATCAACGCGAGTGGGAGAGCGTGAACTTGACCGGGCTCGAACAGCAGCTGGGCGGCGCGCTGGCGCTGGCTCGCGTTCCCGCTCCGGCCGATGGAATTCCCGTGCTGCTCCCCGGGCCGTTTGCCGCCGACCCTTCCGGGGTGGTGATTACACCTGACAGATTTCTCTGCTCTTCGAATCCGCAGCAGAACAGCTTGACGCTCATGGACGAACGGTGCGGCGAATACGTGGTCTTGCAAACAAAAAACGTCTCGAACGGTCTCCCTTGGCAGTTGCAGGCTCCACGGGGGTTGTTGGTTGGACCGCACCAGCGGTTGTACGTCGCCGACAGCGGGAACGCCCAAGTACAAATTTTGCGGCTGCCCAGCCTGGAGCTGCGCGCCATCTGGGAAAACTACTTTCAGCAGCCGACCGGGCTGGCGAGCGATTCGAAGCAGCGCGTCTACGTCCTCGACCGCGGCCTGCAGCGCGTCCTGCGCTTCGATGCGGCAGGCACGCCGGACACCGCGTATAACACCGCGATGTCCCAGCATCCCGACCTCACTTCGCCATTCTCGCTGGCCGTCGATGGGCAAGACGTTTTGTACGTCTCCGATGATGTTTCCAATACCATTCTTCGCTTCGACGATTCGGGGGCCCTGCTGCCCGCGATTGCGGCAACGGCAATCGGCCTCCCCGCGCAACCTCGCGCGCTCACGGCCTGGGGCAGCCGGGCGTACGCCGCGGACGCTGCCGCTGGAGGAATTTGGGTTCTGGACCGCGACTCGGTAAGTTTTGTCGGAACGGTGGTCAATTTTGTTGGGCCGGTTTCGGCCATGACCATCGACCACGACTCAGGGGATCTGCTGGTCAAGCCCGGCCCGGGCGAAACTATTTATCGCTTCCAGAACAACGCCGCCTACATCTCTTCCGGAATGCTGGCCACCGCGCAGTTGGATGCCGGCGCGGATTGCGAATGGGAGAGAGTTCACGTTTCGGCGGACGTTCCTGGATCAGCCAGCGTGCTCCTGCAAACCTTCACCACCAACGATCCCACAAAGATTCCCGCGGCCGGGGACTGGAGGCCCCAGCCATCCCTGGATTGTCTGCTGTTGCCATTCTCCGGAGCCTGCACAGATGTGGCGGTGCAAAAGCGGTTTCTATGGCTGCAAGTGCAGATGGACACCGCGGATACTTCGGCCGCGCCGCTATTACAGCAAGTGGTGGCTTTCACAACCGCGGAAAGCTACTTGGAGCATTTGCCCGCAATCTATCGCAAGGAGGATCTGCCCGCGCGCTTCCTGGAACGCTGGCTGGCTTTGTTCCGTTCGGAACTGGGCGGCCTTGAATTGAAGCTCGATGACATGCCGCGCCTTTGTAACCCCGCCACTACTCCGATGGATTTCTTGCCGTGGTTGGCAAGCTGGCTGGCTTTCGATCTACCCAAGAGACTGAGCGTTTCGCAACAGCGCGATCTGCTTCTCAAAGTCCAGGAACTTTACGAGCGCAGAGGCACGCCGCTGGGGCTTCGCGAATTCGTCGAGCTGAATCTGGGAGCGAAAGTGCACCTGTTCGAAGCCTTTCGCGAACGGCGCGTCTGGCAGTTGGGAATCTCCTCGACCCTCGGCTTCAACACCGCCCTGGCGGCCAACGCACCCGATGGGATGATCGTCGCCGGCGTGGCGCCGCCCGATCCCCGGTATTTTGGCGTGCAGGGAAATTATTACGACGGCGCTAATTTTGACGTGCTGAAGGCGACACACGCGGTAGGCCAGCCTACTCCACCGGATGGAGTCGTCAATTTCGAATGGGGGAATAGTGCACCCGATCCTGCGATTGATCCATCTCTCTTCTCGATTCAGTGGACAGGACAGATCCAGGCGCGGTATGCGGAGACGATTACGTTTCACGTGGCCAGCAATGACGTGGTGCGCCTGCGCGTGGATGACGAACTGATCCTGGACAGCACCGCCCACGCACCCGTGCAAGGCAACGAGTACACCGGTACGATGGCCATGACTCTCGGCCGGTGGTACAAGCTGGAGCTGGAATTCTCCCGAAAAGCTTCGGTCTCCACCGGAGACGCGGTGGTGCAACTGTCCTGGTCCAGCCGCAGCCAGGCCAAAGAGATTGTCCCGCAATCCCAGCTGTATTCCATTCTAGATGACACCGCCGATCTGACCGTGCCGCCACAGTCGCCGGGTTGTGGAACTCTTCTTGTCGGACAAACGGTGGTGGGCGAGAGCGGCCCTCTGCAAGCCTCCCAGTTCGGAACTCCGCTGTTCAGCGACACGGCTCATCTGTTTACGGTGTCTTTGCCGGCGGCCCGGCTTCATGGCGCGGCGGACAGGCAAGAGTTGCGGCAGTTGATCGAGGCGGAGAAGCCGGCGCACACCGATTTCCATTTGTGTTTTGTGGAAGCGCGCATGCGCGTCGGCTTTCAGTCTCGCGTTGGTATCGATGCCATCGTCGGCGGGCCTCCCAAGCCGATGTCCATGGTGGGGACAGTGCTGGGGCTGGATTCGTTCCTGGGTTCCGAAGTGGAAGAAGACGAATTAGGTCGCATTGGCAAACGGAGTCGCATCGGTCAAAACACGCTGTTGGGTTGAGGAGAGACGAACATGAACGGAACTGTTACCACGAGCCGGCTGAGCGAATTGAACGCTCCCCGCCGCAACCACTATTTTTACGGCAAATTGCTGGATGTCCCTCATTTCGACATGGAGCAAGTCTATGTGATTCAGCAACGCTGGCTGCTCAATCGCCTGAGCCTGGGCGAGGGAGTCTTGTGCGGGTTGGGCGTGACAGTTCAGGCGAATCAGGTGTGCATCAGCCCCGGTGTGGCCATCGATGGTTTGGGCCGCGAGATTATCGTTCCGATTTCCGCCTGCCTGAATCCCTGGCAATTGACCGACGGTTGCGGCACAGCCACCACGGTGCTCAGCAATAACCAGGCACATCAAGTCTATATTTGCCTGGCGTACAGCCAGTGCACCACCGATTACCAACCGACGCTGGTCACCGATTGCAACACCCGGGAACAGTGTTCTCCTGGAACGATTGTGGAGACTTTCTGTTTGCAAGTTCACTCTGTGGTTCCCGATCCGAATCAACCGGCGCCTCCACCACCGGCCCCGGCCCCAGAGCCACCGGTCATTCCCGACCCCAACCCACGGGCTTGCCTGGCGCTGTCGACCGGCACGGAGGCCAAGGATCGCCGACAATTGTTGAGCATTGCTTATTCCGGGCCTTGCCTGCCGCAAGGAGACATTTGCGTCCCGCTGGCCGCCGTGGATTTGATGGCGGATGGAACGATTGGCAAAATCGACGCCGCTACCGACCGTCCGAGAATATATAGCAACGCGGTGTTGCTGGATTTGATTCTCTGCCTGGCGGCGCGGGTCGAGCAGTGCTGCGGCGCGGCCAAACCCTGCAAAGCCTTCCCGGCCGGATACATTCCCTTCGATAAGACCTCTTCCACCGCTGGCCCGGACACTTTCGGAGATTTTGTTGTCGTCGGGATTATGAATGGACCGATGTGGACGGAATTCCAGACCGCGATTACCTTACCGGACCTTGTGAACCAGTTGTACTGCGACACGGTGACCCTGGCGCCCAATCTTTCGGTGATTGCCTACGTGCCGTCCGCCGCCGAAAGGACCGGAGATTTTTCGCATTTCGCCAAACCGTTGATCGACCCGAGAACCGGCGACCCATTCGCAAATAATACGATTCCCCCGAGTGAGCTGCCGACCGGCGCGACTCCCGGGATATTTGCCTGGCGGATTCGTTCGGTCGCGCCGCGGCCGTGAACATGGAGAACACGCAAGGCAGGTCCGCGATTTTGTTACTGTCGGCCATTGCTCGCCGCGCTTCTTGCGGCCAGCGTACGGATGACGATTTGCGTTGCCCGGAAATTGCTTGCTAAAGGAGCCTCGCGATGTGCACTACCACGAATGGTTTGACGACTGTCGGCAATGAGCGCGTTCATTACTTTTCCCGGCAACTGATCACCGCGGACGACATGATGGCGGAACAGGAGTACTTCCGGCAGAAGCTGCGGCGCCACAACCGGTATCTGCACGGCTGGGGAGTGGTGTGCGGGTGCGCCGTGGTGCCGCCGGCCAACGCCATCGCCGGCCACCCGTGGACAGTGGTAGTCTGTCCCGGATATCTCATCACGCCGGAGGGAGATGAGATCGTGATTGAAAACGCCGTGACTTTCGATGTGGCAGGAGACTCGCGGCAACTCGTGGATCCTTGCGCCAATGCATATCCCTGTCCGAAGACAGGTATGGGAGCGGGCGCTCCCGCCGGCAAGGGGCAGGAAGAACAGCAGTTCGTCTATCTGGTGGCGTGCTATACGGAGTGTCAGACCCGGCCAGTGCGGCTGCATCCTACCGGCTGCGCGTGCGACGATTCAGCGTGCGACTATTCGCGAATCAGAGACAGCTTTGAACTAAGACTGCTGCAAACGTTGCCCGTTCCGCATCGAACCTTGGGCCCAGCGGGAGTTTCCTGCCCCAGCTGTGAGCGTGGATCTTGCGTGGTGCTGGCATCGATCATTCCGCCAAATGCCCCTAATGTGCCGATTCAATTGGGCAATATCAGTTACCGGGACAGGCGTGCGCTCTACAGCGTCTCACAACTCCCTCTGCCACCCGCGATCCTCCAGGTGTTCCCTCAAAATCTGGAAACCAATATCGATCCGGCCGCAAACCTCACCGCAAACTTCAGCCGCCAGATGAACCTGGCCAGTTTCAGGTCTCCGAAGGCCGGCTTTACCCTTGACGGACAAGCCGGCACAGTGAACCTGGATGCCACCGGGATGATGGCAATAATGACCCCGGCGAATGCCATGGCACAAGGAATGCACGCTGCGACCATTACCGCGCAAGTCAGCGATACCTATGGCACTCCACTGGTCGGCGACTTTACTTGGACGTTCTGGGTGGCTTGAGCTTAAACCACTTTGCGGCGGGAGGCTTTGCTCCCAGGACTTGCTTGAGCATGACCGGGATATCCGGGAGTTGATTGGAGCCTGCGATTTATACAGTGCGGAAATTCACGATGTCTCTGGCAAAGGAGAAACAAACAAAACCTACGGACAGATCTTCGAACAAGCATCCACGTATGCGCACGCCACAACGATCAGTTCCCGACGAAAGGTATCGCCTTCCTTCTCGGGAGCACCCGATTTCAGCATTCTCATGCTGACCCCGACCATCATCGACGTGGAGCATGGAAGCAGCAAACTGTGGATCCTTGCCGTGCGGCACGACTTCGTACCCGTCGTAAGCGAGGACCTCATTCAGATATGTCAGCGCATCCTGCACGTTGGCCGGTTTGTTTTGCTGGCTTTCCTTGTCGTAAACGGTCGCGCCCATGAAATCTCGCGGATCAAGGGCAGAGAGAATGATTTTCTTCAATCCCGGCGTGGCGTTGAACTGGCGCAGGCAGTCTTCGGCGAACTTCCATCGTGATGGAAAACCGTCGCCGTAAGTATGATTGGTGCCAAAGTCGTTGAAAAAACTGACGAGCTTCGGTCCGGAGCGGTAGGGAGAGAGCGCCTTGTCCCCCGTGATGATCTCGCCGAGGCGCTTGATCGTTCTTTCGGAAATTTTCATGTGACCGTCGTTTCCTCAGGCCGGTGCGCACAGTTTTTCCGCTGTCGCCTGCTCGCGCTGATACTTGTCGCCGCTGAGCTTCCGCTCGTCGTCCGTCAGGTTCACCAGGAACCCAAACCCCCTGACGCAATCGGCGCAGATTTTCTCACGGTCGAGGGCCACCGTTCGGTTGAGAAGCTGACGCAGATCGTCCCAGTCGAACTCCTTGCCCTCCTCGAATTTCTGCATCAGGCGCGCAGCATCAAAAGTATCGCGCGCCTGCCAGAGCTTCAGCACGACGAGGCGGCGGACGAGCGCCTGGTCGAGCGGCCGCCTCGCGAACATCCCGAGGTCGTAGATGTCGCGCGCCTTGTTGCGCTGATAGGAGGCGCGGATTTTCTCGGCCAGAATTTCTGGCAGCGCGAGGCAGGTGATTTCCGCAGGCGCGAACGGCAGGAACTTAAAATAACTCTGTTCGATCTGCGCGAGTGGCTCCACCGGCAGTGTCGGCGTTTCGCGCCGGATGACCTGTAGCTTGATTTCGCTCACGCCGCTGGCGTTCCAGTCGTGGGAATAGGTTGGGTTCACGCCCCACGACAGACCATCCTGCGTCTCGTAGTAGTTATCGGGAATCGCGAACCGGATTCCGTGAAACGACTGCTCGAACGCCGCCATCATTTCGAGGATCATGTCCTGGTGATCGTGTTCCTCGATGCCCGTGAAATCCAGATCAGTCGAAAATCTTCCCTGGCTGCCGACGAACATTTTCCGCAAACACGTGCCGCCCTTGAAGGCCAGCCGGTTCAGGATGCCGCGCTCGGACAGCAGCTGCAGCAGGAACGTCAGCACGACTTCCTTCTCCGCGATCATGATGTCGCGGAGGCCGGATTCGATCGCGTAACGCTGCACCTGCGGCTGCGTCAGCATTGCTAGCTGTCCTTCCCGATGGTCTTGCGCCGGCCGAGCCCGGCGCTGCCCTGCAGCTCTTCCGGTTTTACGTTGACGAGCACCCGCCAGACGTTGTCGTAGCCGATGGCGCCTTCCACGGTCCGCGAGCGCGCGGGATCAGGTCCGAGGTATGTCTTGCGGCTCCGTGCGGCCAGCGCGAGCAGGCGGTCGCGAGCTTCCGGCGGAATATCGGCTTTGACGTAATCGATGAGCCAGCCGAGACGGCGCGCGAGTGCTCCTGAATTTATCCGTTCGAGATAGTCCGCTGCCTGGTTCCAGTCGAACCGGCGGCTGGCGGTCGCGAGGATGGTCGCGACCTCGCCCACGCCGCCGGCAAGCGCCGGGCGGTCGATGCAGTCGATGGCGGTTTTTTCCCGGTCGGAAATCATCACCTTATAGCCGAGCACATCGACCGGCGCGAAGCCGAAGAACTTGTTGCCAGAGAGATTGACGATCCGAACGCGCGACTCGCCGACCTCGCGCGCGCGCAGCCGCACCGGCGTCACGACGAAGATCACGCTGCGGTGCTGCGTCGTCAGTCCGTAATGGGCGGCGGCGGAGCCGAAGCCGATGTAATAGGGGTCGGCGATGCGGCTGGCGAGCGCGAGGAGATTGCTGTCCCCGAGCGCGTCCGGCCCTTGCTCGGGCGGTACGAGCAGATACTCCCCCCAGGTAGCCCGCTCCAGCCAGCCTTTGCGGCGCAGGGACTCGATGACATTGTCAGCGGCCTTGTCGCTGCCGCCGAGCAGCTGGATGATTTCCGCCCGCGTCGCCTCGCGCCGCCGCCCCTCGGTGAGCGCCAGCACGACCTTGCTTTCCTGCACTGATAATGATCGGGTTATCGGGTCCATGTCATTGCCTGTAACGAACCCCCCCGAATAAGGGGGTTTTGATGAAGAGTATAGCAATCAGGCCGTCTACAGTCAACTACACTATGTAACGAAACCCCCTCAAAAAGGGGGTTTCGTTACAATATATTGCAGGACTTGTGCCATCCTCTATATGGGCGTATATGACCAGTTGAAAGGCAGGCAGGCCGCCCTGGCGCACGACCGCGCGGGCTCACCTTCGGGTTGAGGCCAGCTGGCTGCGATCTCATCGGCACATAGGGGCGTGCCATTATCCACTGCGCTCTCATCGAGCTTGACCAGGGACATGACGGCTCTTCTTTCAAGGGGAGAAAGCTTTTCCCATACCCATCTCAAATCAGAACGCTTGGAAATATATCGCCGGACCACCTGTTCGGCCAATTCTTCCTTCAATCGTACTTCTTGTAAGTCTGCCAAGGCTGTTCCGAACTGCGCACGGAAGTTTCGTGCTTGTTCGATCGTGAGATGTGCGGGGATTTTCTTTTGTAACGCAACCTCAAATCGCACAGCATCGGCTAACAGCGCGCTCTTTGGAAACAACCTGGTTCTGTCGTGAAATCTAATTAGTGCATCAAGTTCCTTGGCGTTGAGAACTACACCAAACGACTGAAGGTCAGCGGCAGATTGGGCATAGCGCTTCGGAGCGTATTCGATAATCCACTTTTCCACGTACCGGGATCTGTAAGGTCCTCATACCAGCGACGCAGAGTTGAATACGTGAAATTCCGTGTCCTGCTAAAATTGAAGCGTTCAGGGAACCGACGACGCTGAATTGTATGAAGACACGTTCCACCAACAAGAATTGTTGCACCACTCCGTGCCTGGCATCAGCTGCGGCCCAAAAATGACCGTGATCCCGAGCGCCGATAAGAGAAGGATCCGCTATCTCGCGCGCTTAGCTTGCTCATCACAATTCGAACAGCGAACGTGAGGCAGGCGCAAACACAAACCAACACGACCGCCCACTCGGTGAGTCCGTTCCCACCGTCGGGAGAAATGTGCAATATACGCTCGATGAAATCCATAGTAATCCCTCCTGATTAAACCTCGTCCTCATTGTCCTCATCGTGCCGATGCTGGTGGCGGTGGTGCCCGTGAGACTTCTCCTCTCGGCGCTCGTCATGCTTCGCCTCACTATGCTCTTCGCGCTTCTCCTCGCATGGTTCCTCGTCTCGATCGTCGCAGCACTCCCGGCGGTGATCTTCGCAGCACTCCTGGTGATGCTCTTCGCACTCATGTTCGTCACAACACTTCTTGCAACAGCAACGCGTCCAGGCGATGGCATGCACTTCGGTCACAGGCCTCAACGGATCATCGCTGTGGATCAACACTTCCGAGGGATGCGGCTCTTTTTGCGTGGCTTTGTACCGTATCACCACGTCCAGGCAAGAGCCAGGGTGCAGGGTGGCCGGGAACGGATTGTGGACAAGGTGCCAATGGCGGTTGTCGTGCTCGAAGGCCACCTTGGTTACGTGCAGCTCGCACTCGCCCACATTGCACACAGCAATCGTCCGGAACGCGCGCCGGCCGCACTTAACGCCGCCGAAGTACGCGAACCCGGTGACGGCAATCTTGCCGGAAGGCGCATTTCCGGTTAGTTCGATTGTGTGCGGCCCTGTCGGATCGTCGCTAAACACGGTGATGGTTGTCGTTTTCGTTCCGAAACTCAAAGGTTGGAAGCGGATGGGAACTTCCAGCGACCCTTTTGGCTCAATCGCCAACGGGTACGCGAGAACCTCCGGAACCAGAAAATCGCCAGACGAGGACGTGATGCCAGTCACCGTCAAGGTACATTGGCCGCTGTTCGCAATCGTTAGCGGTTCATCCTTGAAAGAACGCACGCAGCAGTTACCGAAGTGACCGCTGTCGGCGATCATAAGGACCAGACGCGGCGGCGGCGCCACTCCCGATACGTTCACGGTATGCGGACCCGCGGGATCATTGCTTATGAGCGTGATCGTACCGGCCTTGATTCCAAAACTCGTCGGCTGAAATCTGAGCGTCACTTCGGCCGATTCGCCGGAGCCAATCAGCAGCGGCGAGGAAAGCAGCGGTGCCTGGAAGTCCGGCGGGAATGCCGTGATCGAGCGCACGATCAAGGGGCAAATACCACTATTGTTAATGGTCAGCTCCTGCTCCGCGAACGAACCGACGCATACATTGCCGAAGCTCCCATGATCAGCAATCGCGGTCCCCAAACGTGCGGTACCCAGTGAGCCAGTGGCAGCAAGATCCACAAACGGTGCTGCCGGATCATTGCTACTGATCCGGATCGTGGCCGTTTCCGCAACGCCGAGCACCGTCGGAATGTACATGACGGTAAACACGATGTCTTCACCTGGCTCGATCACCAGTGGCGTGGCAGGAGTCGGCAGGACCGAAAATCCCGTGGAGCCCATCAGCCTCTGAACGCTATTGATGACCAGGTTCTGCGAGCCGACGTTGAAGACTTCGAGCTTGAGAAACTGCGGAGCTTTGCAGACCGTGCCGAAAGCCAATCCGTGGTCCAGATGAACGGCGAGGGCAGGGCCGGCAGGTTTCACGAACCCAAAAACGCCGCGTCCGTAGGTAGCCGCCCGCAGGATCCCATTCCGGAAAATCAAGTCGAGCACCGGCACGCGCGGGAAATGAATATCGTCCAGGACATACCATGTTAGCCCGCCGTCAACGGAGCGAAGTACGCCAAAATCTGTTCCCACAAAGAGGGTGGTAGGGGTGGTAGAGCCATCCAAGGCAAGAGCGTTGAATGGGACATTGAGTATGGGCGAAATATCGGTCCAGGCTGTGCCGCCGACGGTGGTGCGGAAAACGTGTCCGTTCTGTGCCCCACCGCCGTTGAAACCGCCCAACACCGCATAGATAATTGTTGGGTCGCTAGGATCAAACAGAGCGCGAGCGACAAACCGGCTGGGAAGATTTCTTGTGATATTTGTAAACACCACTCCCGCAGGAGGACCAACGGTAGCCGCGAGCGCGTTGGTTGACACAAACACCCGAGTGCCCACAGCAATCACGACGTTGTTGCCATTTACAGCTGCAACATCTACGTTGCCGGCACCGTTGAAGGGAGAGAGGATGCGCCAGGTACCGCCGCCATCCTGGCTCTGCCAGAGATTCTGGCTGCCACTAACATAGACGATATCGCCGGTAGTGGGATCGGTGGTTACACCCGCGAGGTAACAACCGGCGTCTGTGGTAGTGCCCCAAGGAGTGATTTCCGTCGGGAAAGTCGAACCGTCGTTGGTGGAGCGATGAACTCTCGTGCAAGGCGCCGGGGACCAGAAACCGCTGCTGCCATAGACCTGGCCCGCGACAGTCGCATCGTAGGCCACGTCCCATCCGTCACCGCCTTGTGTCGCCTTCCAGCCAAGGCCGACCGATCCCTTGGTGGTCTCGATTTCGTTGTCCTGCAGAGCCCCGACAGTCACGCTTCCCGTGGCGTCAGGCTTGATGTCGATGTTGTAAAACAGGGCTGTCTGGAGTCCGCCGGAACTGAGATGAATCCAGGTCGCACCACCGTCCGTGGATTTGTCGAGCCCGCCATCGTTTCCGGAGAATACGACCGACGGCGTGGGGCTGGGTTGCGGGATGAATGCCCAAGAGTGCGTATCGGCATGCAATCCCGTCATGCCCGCGAAGCTGTTTCCCGAATTGCCCGAGCGAGCCTGGCCTACCGCGCCGAAATAGAGGATGTCGTTGATCCCATCACCCGGAGAACCTGGATCGACGGCGAAGTGAAAGCTGTACCCGCCTTGGGTGTTCGTAGGCATGCCCGTGGCGGTCTGTTGCACCCAAGTGCCACCTTGGTCGGTACTCATGAACAATCCGACTGGGTCGGGAGCCCCGCCAGTGCCCTGCAGGCTCACGTACAGCACCTGCACGCCGCCGGGATTGGGAACGGGCCGCGTGGGCGGAGCAAGATCCACAACCACCTTGGCGAAGCCCTTGGGTGGGAGCCCGATCGCCGCCGCCACAACGGGTGTGGCACCACTCAATACCTGAGCCCAATTAGCTCCGCCGTCGTTTGACCGGAATACACCGCGTCCAGAAATTCCGGCGTACAGAATGCGCGCGCCGGCTGGCGTGGAGCTGTCCAACACCAGACTGCGGGTGTCGCCAAAGGCATTGTTGCCCTGAACCCAGTTCAGACCGCCGTCGTTCGAAATGAATACACCACTCGTTGATGCCAGATAGAGGATGTTGCTGTTGGCGGGATCAACGATAATCGCATTGATGAACTGCGTTACAAACTGCGTCGCGTTTCCGGAATTGCCGGAAGGATAGCCGGAGCCCACGGCCACCCAACTTCCGCCTTCATCGGTGGACTTGAACAGTCCCGCCTGCGGCTGAGCAGAGAACCGGCCGCTTGTTCCCACGTAAACAACGTTGGTGCTGCCCGGGTCAATGGCAATGGCCTTGGGTTCGCCGATCCCCAGCGCAAGCTGGCGATCGAAGATCGGCGTCCAAGTGAGACCGCCGTCCTGGCTGCGCCATACCCCTCCTCCCACCGTGCCTATGTAGAGAATGTTCGGATTGAAGGGATGAACGGCGATGGAGGATACCAGTCCGTTATCGTTGTTGCCTCCCTCGGAGATTGGACTAGGCCCCAAAGGGGTCCAAGCGGTTCCATTGAGAGCCATGGCTATTCCTCTTTCGCGTCCTTGCCTTTAACCGGATTGTCCTTTTCGGACGGTTTCTGGTCTGTGGGCGGGCGAACAATTGATCCAGGTAACTGCTGCCATTCCTCGAGCGCCTTGGCGTATGCTTCCGGGGTCGCGGGAGCGCCCCCGGACAAGCGTCGCTCTACAATCTGCTGGTGCACGGCATGTTCACGACCCATCCGTCGGCGGCGCGGACGGTCCTTGTCTCCGTCTCCGTACCGATCGTCTTCGCCGCCTCGCCGGTCGTGTTCTTGTCGACCCTGCTCTCCGCGCTCGCGGCGTCCTCGCTCTTCATGTCCCTCGTCTGGATCTTTAGGTTTCGGCATGCCGCCTCCTTCATCCCCGGGGCTGAGGCGGGGGATAGTACGCCCGAGTAATAATCGCGTCAACCAATCCTTGTGTCTGTCACAGCATGTAGTGATTCTTGGAACTCTTTCGTTTCAATCGCGACCTACTCCCTCCTACAAGAATCGGGATTACGGTTACCTGGAGACCAGCGAATACGGAACTGATTTCGTGATCCGCTCCGGCTGGCGCTTAGGAACCATAGCGGCACAAGGCGAGAAACACGTCTCCCCTCGTGTTCACCGAGACTACGGATTGCAGTACCGCTTTATTGTGAGCAATCCGGAATTTGCCGAATTTCTCCGCAGCGTCTGGCCTTCTAGTGTCGACATCATCGAAGTTCCCCGGGAACCCTGCGACTAAAAACCCGATATGCCGGAGATACACACACCTATCCCGGGTAACATCCTCACCCAGATCGAAGAGTCCTTGCTCACCGATGAAGGCCGCGCGGAGGCGATTAGGAACATCCGCAAGCGGCTCGATCAAGCTTATGTGGACCGCCTGGACGGAAAAATCACCGAGCAGTTTTGGGAATCCAAGTCCGCGGAGTGCCAACAAGAAGAACAAACGCTTCTGGCGTCGCTGCGCGAGCTTGAGCAGGCGGAGAAACCTGAGCGGGCGCTCGACCGCTTCCGGATTTTAGAACTCGCGAATAAGGCGCATTCTGTGTACGTTACGCAGACGCCGGACGGAAAAAGCGAAATCGCTGCGAATGGTGGTGGACGCAATAAATGTTTATCCCACCTACAGAAAGCCCTTCGGTGTGATCTTCGAACGGGCTAAAACGAAGGAAGATGGGGCACTACGGATATTTTGAACCAATCAGCCAGACTCCGTGCCTGCCTAAACGAACAGCGCGGCCCTAGACGGCAGTGATGCTTCTATCTGTTTGTTCCAAGCCACTTTCAACGAACTGCGTGGTTGCCACCGGGGAAACTACCCTACTGCAAATCAGGTATCTACCCTATAGGTTTCCACGCAGAGGGCAGTTAGTTTTACATGGTTTATAGCGGCCCCCAGCGATGCCACGCACACTAGAACGGATTAAGAGCCAGAATTTTCAAGGCTTCCGCTGCTCAGAGTGTAACTGGAAGTTCAAGCCTTCCGGTGCGCCCGCTGGTGCTTCGCTTGATGAAATGAAGAAGAAATACGAAGCCCAGCGTGACGGAGAGTTTGCTGGCCACGTTTGTGTAAACCATCCACGGCCCAAAAGAGCCAATGACCCCGCCGAGCAGGAAAAAGGCAAATACTGGAAACTTTGAACCCAAGAGCCCGGCTCGGTGCCTGCTGCGTCTGCCAATTCCGCTATTCCCAGATCGTCTCTCAGGTGAGCATAGCTAGCGGACGTTCAAGGCACGTCTGTGCCTCAAATTTCAGGGAGTGGTGGGCCTGGGTGGACTTGAACCACCGACCTCGCCGTTATCAGCGTGGCGTGGTTAAGTTTTAGAACAACTTACAAGGCCGCGGGACTGCCAAACTACGCGGAAGTCATATAAGAAGGAGGTTCTTGTGGGCTGCGTGACCTGACGGGCCACGCCCATGGCGACTAGACTTATCTGGTCAAGATCGTGACAGCGGCGTGAGGACAGTTTTGCCGGCCAGTTCCGTTCGAGCGACGCGCTCGATCCCGAATCGTGGTCGCTATCGGCTGGATCCGGTCCTCCGTATCCTGGATATTCCGCTTCGTCCATTGATATCATCGCGCCCTATGTGATATCGTTTTAGCGTACTTGAGGAGTCGTGTATGCCAGCAATTGTTGTGCGCAACATTTCCGCAGAGACTCACCGGGCTCTGCGCGTGCGGGCGAGGAAGCACGGACGGAGCACTGAAGCCGAAATTCGCGCGATTCTTGATGGGGCCGTACGGCCGACAGCGCGTATCAAGCTTGGCTCTGCGCTCGCTGCGCTCGTGAAACCATTTGGCGGCCTCGAGCTCGAAATTAAAAGAGACAAGAAGCCAGCGAAGCCGGCAGACCTGGCGTGATCCTGCTGGATACGAACGTGGTCTCCGAGCCCATGCGGTCGCACCCCGACCGAAGCCTGCTTGCATGGCTCGACGCGCAGTCGGTGGAGAGCCTCTACCTCGCGACCGTGAGCCTTTCCGAGCTGCTGCTCGGTATCGCAAGCCTCCCGGTCGGCAAACGCCGCAGGGCCCTGGCCAGCGCCCTCGACAAACAGATCATCTCCCTGTTCGCCGAGCGCATTGTGCCCTTGGATATCGCAGGGGCAGAAGCATACGCGGAGATTGTTACGCGCGCTCGCCGGCATGGTCATTCGATCGCTGTTGCGGACGCCCAGATTGCGGCTATCGCCGCATCCCGTCGTTTCACTGTAGCTACACGCGACGAAGCACCTTTCCGAGCCGCTGGCATCAGGGTCATCAACCCGTGGACTCCGGCGCCCGGGGCTGAATAGGGTGATCGTCGCTGTAGCAAGCCCCCTATTTTAGAGCCCGATCGGAAACGCGATAACAGCGTTCGGCGATTTGCACCCCAACCTCAACATCAGCCTGGTCTCGCCGCTCGACAGGGACGTGCTGGGTCGACTCCGACCCGGCCGTGCAGGGCCATCTGTTGGAGGTGCGGGTTGAGGTCCGGATCATAGCGGCAGGCTCGGCTCGGAGTGCGCGAAAGTAGCGGCCCCTGATACTCCCAGAAGTTGTCAATTGGTTGACAAAATGGCCTTTGCAGGAGTTCCGCGGGAAGAGGAAAAATGAGAATAGCCAGGTATTTACTGGTAATTTTATGGTGGGCCCTGGTTGACGATCTTAGAACTTCGTCTAAGAAATTTTATGGCTTACAGGCCGCCCTTGGCGGAAATCTCACGCACGGCCCGGTAGGCCTGGTCGATGGCTCAGAGCAGACCTCGATTGCCTGGTAACGGCGCACATGATTCTTGGCACAGGTACTACTCTGTTGTAGTATCACAGTGTGTTAGAGTTCATAGAGTTTCCGGCGTTTACGGCGCGCCTAGTGGCTCTTGCGAAAGACCGCGCTGATGACGTATTGTTGGAAATTCAGAACGACCTGCTTGAAAACCCGAAGCGCGGTCCCGTGATAGAGGGGACTTCGGGTGTCCGGAAGTCTCAGGCCGCCGACCCTACTAGAGGCCAAGGAAAGAGCAGCGGATTTCGGTATATGTACTACTACATCGAGCGAGATGGGCAGATTTTTCTGTTGATGGTGTTTAGCAAGAACGAGCAGGATAACCTGACCGAAAAACAGAAAAAGGCACTATCTAATCTCATTCGTGAACTGAGGGATGAAGGGCAATGAACAACAACCTATTCAACGAAATGATCTCCGGGTTTGTTGAGGCTAAGAAGTATCGTGCAGGGAAAAAAGCGAAAATGCGCGTATCACGTGTGGCTTTTGAGCCCGTCTCAATGAAACCTGCTGAAATTCGCCGCGTCAGAACTCGTCTGAGATTTAGCCAGCCGGAATTTGCGGAATTCCTTTGTACTCGCGTCGGAACTCTCCGAAGTTGGGAACAAGGCTCCCGCAAACCACAAAGATCGGCACTCCGACTATTAGCTATTGCGAAAGAAAAACCGGCGTTACTCCTACAAAGAAGCGCCTAATAACCGAACTGTCGAGCGTCGATGGCCCAACGCTGTCGGCGCTTATTCTCTGTCTTCCGTCTTCCCTTGGCACCACGCTCTGCCACGACAAGCGTTTGGTCTTGTTCAACTCATACGGTTCACAGGTCCCCTTTGGCGGAAATCTCACGCACGGCACGGTAGGCCTGGTCGATGGCAATGTTGGTGTAAGCGTGGCCGTCGGCATCCGAATTGGCGATCTTGATCCGGCCAAACGGTTTTCGCCCGATCACACAGGGACGTTCAGAATCTGGTCGGTCGAGTGGTTCAAACAGCGGGTTGTATTCGTAAGCGTATCCGTGTGGCCAGCGGTTCACGGTGATCGCTTGAATGTCCCGCGCAGGATCAAAATCGCTGGTCCCAAGCATGCGCGCGAGCTGGTCACGGATATTGCGTTCAAAAGTCTCAAACGTAGTGGCCAGGAGGTCGGCACGTCCGGCTCGGTATTGGTCTTTGCAATCCAAGCCAGGCCGGCAGGGCGTTCGAACAAGATGGAGCAGGCAGGATTCCTCCGGCGAGCTAGGAAACTTGTACGCTCCTATGGAAACGGGAAAATCGAGAGAAAAGGAGGAGAAATAGCCGCCGGGGCAATAGATGTTGTTCAGGCCCAGCTTTTGAAAGGACTTCCAATTGCGAATCTGCACGTTGGTATAGACCAGGGGAATCTTCACCGCATAGGCAAGCGCTTCCTTCTGCTTATCGGACATTTCCGGGCATAGGTACGGAATGACCATGTTGTAGCAAGCAAGAACGCATTGCGCCGCTCGGGCCTTGTGGGCCTTGCCGCCGCGGACGTAGGTGACCTCCACCTCCTTCGCGGCAGAGGGATCACCAACGTGGCGGGCGCGAATTGCCGTGCTGTTCAACCGGATACGGACGGGAGAAGTGGGATCGTCGAGTTTCGCGTAATTCATTTTCGCCGTGACGATATCCTCCATGGTGCTGCCCGGTGCGGAGCCCGGTACCAGCGCGCGGACCAGGAGCCGCGCGATCGAGGCGTTACCATCAGGAAAGTGGAAGATGTACGGCTCGCGCTCTCCGCGTTCTCGAGGCGGAGCGGGCATGCCCTTGAAGCCCGGGTAGCTCATACCTCTGCAGTTGTCCGCGGAAACGGCGTCAATCCCCACGCCATACAGCCCGTGCGGCGCAGTCTGAAAGACCTTAATAACGTCCGGGTGGACTTTTGCAGATTGCAGAAGAAAGTCTTTGTAGCTGGTTTTGATCAGCTTGACGCGCTTCTCTTCGACGGACAGACTAGGCAAATAATCGACGGCCTCGTTTTCCAGACGGGCCAAGTCCTTGCGCGCAGTTTCATCGATCGGGATTTGTGGGATGGCTTCCGGAGTAGAGTGAAGGCCCGCGCCGGGAACGAGCCGATCCACGCCAAATGTCTCCTCGTCGAAGAAGGTGGCACGCTTCATATTCATCGACTTGTACAAATTCTGGTCGAAATATTTGTAGAATCGCTGTACGTCGATGCCGATCTCCTTAAGGAGACCAATGGCTTCCGGGCTATAGTGTCCTGGACCTTCGATCGATTGCGTGCCTCCATAGCCGATCAGCAGACGGTCGCCGCCGCGAAACTCATTCCGCTTGGCGTGGCCGCCAAAATCATCATGATTATCAAGGATAAGAATCCGGGCCTTGGACCCGAAAGACGTGCGGAAGAAGTACGCGGCAGAAAGGCCGCTCATGCCGCCACCTACTACGATGAGGTCGAAAGTCTCCTTTTCCTCCTGGGCTTCGGGCCATTGCTTGCCATCGCGCAGCGAGTGAGCAACTTCGAACGATCCCGCATGACTTCCGCGCAAACCAGTCTTGGATGGTGGATAGTAGTGGGGGTCTTTTTCGGGCGCGAAGGCGGAGTCGGGCACGCCGAAGACGTTGAGCAGGAACGGGTTGGAACCAAGCAAGGAGGAGCCCACAGTGATCCCAACGCCGTTCAGAAAATCCCGGCGAGTAATATTCGAGTTCATTCCCAAGTCATGATCGCGTCTTTTCCTGCTCATGCACGGTCCCTCTTAGGCGCTCTTGGCCAGCCCCTGTTTGAAGGAAACAACTTCTTGTACGGCACGATAGGCCTGGTCAATGGCCGTGTTGGTGTAGGCGTGGCCATCGGAGTCCGAATTGGCGATGGTGATCTTGCCGAATGGTTTGCGGCCCAGGACGCAAGGGCGCTCTGAAGCGGGTCGGTCTTGAGGCTCGAAAAGCGAGTTGTATTCGTAAGCGTAGCCGTGCGGCCAGCGGTTCACGGTGATGGCTTGGATGTCTCGCGCCGGGTCAAATCCCCCAGCGGCAAGCATGCGGCCTAGTTGGTCACGAACTTTCCCTTCGAATGTTTCAAACGACGTCGTGAAAAGTTCGTACCTCCCGGCTTTGAACTGATCCTTCGGAGGGAGGCCAGGGCTGCAGGGAGTGCGGACCAGGTGCAGGATACAGGGCTCGTCGGGCGAACTTGGAAATTTATACTCTCCGATCGAAACCGGGAAATCCAAAGTCGTCGAGGAGAAATAGCTGCCTGGCGCGTATATGTAACTTACACCGAGCTTTTCGAAAGCCGTCCAATTGCGGATTTGAACATTCGTGTAAACGAGCGGCTGTTTCACCGCGTAGGCGAGGGCCTCCTTTTGCGCTTCCGGCATCTCCGGGCACAAATAGGGAACGACACAGTTGTAGCACGCCAAGACGCCATGCGAAGCCCGCACCTTGCGTGCCTGCCCTGCGCTGACATAGGTAACCTCGATGTCTTTCGCGGTCGATGGGTCTCCGATATGTTTTACGGCTACCGCAGTGCTATTTAGCCGGATGCGCACAGGATTCCGCGGATCGTCCAAACGCGCGTAGTGCATTTTTGCCGTGACGATATCCTCCATCGTGTGGCCGGGGGCAGAATCCGGAATCAGAGAGCGCACCAGCAATCGGGCTATGGAGGCGTTGCCATCCGGAAAGTGGAAAATGTACGGTTCTTCCCCTCCCTCCTCATCTGGACTCTCAGATCTGCGGCGCGGAGTGGCCTTCACGCCCTTGAACCCCGGGTACCCCATACCTCGACATGCCTGTGCCGAGACAGCATCGATACCGACGCAATAAAGGTCATGAGTGGATGATTGAAAAACCTTGACAACATCTGGATGGACTTTGGCGAACTGCAAAAGAAAATCCTTGTAGCTCGTCTTGGTCAGTTTTGCGCGCGTTTGGATGGGATCCAGATCCGGAAAGTAATCGATGGACTCCGTCTCGAGACGCAAAATATCCTTGTGCGCAGCCTCCGCGATGGGCATCTGCCGAAGCGCTTCCGGAGTCAAAGTTTTGCCACCAGCATAGGTTTCGTCGTAACCAACAATCACCTTGGGCCACAGCAGGTCCTGACCAAAAGTCTCTCGATCAAAGAAGGTCGCGGACTCCAGGTGCATCGATGGGAACAGATTCTGGTCGTAATATTTGTAGAATCGCTTAGTGTCTATGCCTAACTCCTTCAACAGGCCAATCGATTCCTTGCTGTAGTGGCCGGGCGCTTCGATGGATTGCGTGCCGCCATAACCGAGTAGCAGCCGGTTCCCCGCTCGAAACTCATTGCGCTTGGCATGGCCTCCGAAATCATCATGATTGTCGAGGATGAGAATCTTGGCCTGAGGCCCGGCGGATTTTCGATAGAAATACGCCGAGGCGAGCCCGCTGATGCCTCCACCGACAACCACCAGGTCGTAGTGCTCTTCCGTGTCGAGCACCTCGCGCCAAGCCTTTCCATCCCGCAAACCGTGGGCGGCCTCAAACGAGCCGGGGTGACTGCCGCGCATGCCGGTCAGGGCGGGCGGATAGTACCTGGGATCCTGTTGCGTGATGCCCTTCGAGAGGAAGTATTCCTCGGCCGATGAATCAGGGCCAGACTCTTGTCCTAACCATTCCTCGAACGGGAATAGCGAGGCGCCAATGGTCATGGCTGCACCGTTCAGAAAGTCTCTTCGGTGGACAGGGGATTTCGTCCGGAACGTCTTGTCGAGGTCGCCTTCACTCATAGGTCTTCCCTTCAGCAACTCGCGCATTAGGCGAATAGAGAAAACGCGGGCAGAAAGGGGTGAGCAATCCGCCCGCGTACGAGAGTTGAAGCTAGAACGTCAACTTCAGCGCCAACTGAAGGATTCTGGGGTCGTAGGTCCCGGTAATCTGGCCGAAGGTTCCCGATGCCAAGGAGTTAGCCGAGGGTGGCCGGAACTCCGTGTGGTTGAAGACATTAAAAGCCTCGACGCGGAAGATGAGCTTGGTTTGCTCGCCGACCAGGTTGGTTGCTTTCTCGAGCGCCAGGTCCGCATTCACGTGCCGCGGACCACGGAAGGAGTTTCTCCGGAAGGTGCCATAGAATCCTAACGGGCATGTGTTGGCGGTAATGCACGGGTCCAACTGAAAATCATTGGGATTGAACCAGTAGTTCCCAGGCACTCCATTGAAAGTCTGCACTTGATGAGGATCGAACGTGTGTATCGAGCTGGTGAGCTGGTCAGCTCTGACTACCTCCCGATCCCCGGCGCCTGACGGACCGGGGTTGCTCTGACTCTCATGCAGACCGGCCAATGCGTCCAGCGGAATACCGGACTGCGCGAAGACGATGGGATAAAGGCTCCAACCCGTCGTTAGCCGCTTGGGTCCACCCAACCAGGCCCTGGCAAAGGGCAGTTCCCAACCACCGCTAACGGTCAAGCGCTGCGGGACATTGAAGTCGGAATTCCCGTAGAGGGCATGATGATTGTAGGAAGCGATCTGCGTATTGCGCGAGTTGAAACCCGAACCATTGTCCAAGTTGTGAGACCAAGTATATCCGACCGTGAAGAACACGTTCCCCAGATAACGCACATCGGTCTCTCTCTTGGTCAGGCTCGTTAGCAGGCCGTTGTAGTTCGCATTGTTCATCCCGGCAAAAGTGGTGATGTATCCGAAATTGGGACCCAGGATTCGGTTGGTGGTTCCCGGGATGAAAGGGTTGGTATCGAGCCAAGTCAGCAGTTTGTGAGAGGAACTCCCGGCATAGCCGACTTCGGCCATGAGGCCGTTGGCCAGTTGGCGCTGGACGCTGAGATTGTACTGGTAGATGTAGGGGGTTTTCAGATGCGGATCAACGAAGTTATTGTTGCCGTTTCCAAACGGAATGAGTCCTAAGCCGGCAAAGTCCACGTTCTTGGGCGGCGGAATTTGCGAGGGGAAGGGGTCTGGCGATTGAGCAGTCCCATATGGATCAGACAACGTGGTATTTGCGGCGTTGACGCTGGGATTGAAGAACAGGTCGGCGCTGCCTGCGAAAGGAGGTTCATCCGTTGCCCAATCCGACATCCAACCGTTGAGCGTGTCGTAAAACATTCCAAAGCCGCCGCGCAGGCTGGTCTTTCCATTCCCGAAGGGATCCCAGGCAAAACCGATGCGCGGCGCAAAATCCTTGTAATCTGGAAAATACCAGCCTCCCGGCGCGCCCGGATCGCCAGGGAACACCAGGCCCAGCGGCGCGTTCACGAACCGTTGCGACTGGACACCCGGCAGAATAGTGAAACTGAATCCCCGCTTGTCTTTTTCCGGGGACGTGTATTCGTAACGCAGCCCGAGAGTTAGGGTAAAGCGCGGAGTTACCTTCCACTCGTCTTGAGCAAAGAGCGCGTATTGCTTCTGGTGCTCATTGCTGGGAGCTTCAGAAGACTGATAGTATTCATCCGCAGCGCCGAACAAGAAATCAGCCAAGTCATTTCCTGACCCGACGCTTCCAGGTCCGTAGAAGTAAAAGCTTCCGTCCGACTGATAAGCATAAACTGAGTTTTCCTGCATGATGGCAAAGCGGCCACCGAACTTCCAGGTGTGGCGGCCCCGAATCCAGGTCAAGGTGTCTGTGAAAGCGTAGGTGTTGTCCGCCTTCCAACTGACGTTCGGATCAAAACCAACGGAGAGGCCGCTGTTGAAGTACAGGTTGGGAGGGCCCAAGATGTCGTCCGATTGGATACTTATGCCCAGAGCCGAAGGAACTGGCGGGTGAGATGCGGGAACCGTCGTCGCGTACCAACGCTGCCCGGTGGCGTGGAATTCGTTCACCAAGTTCGCTCGAATTGTCTTCGTGTAGCCAATATTCGCAAAATAATCCCAAGACGTTGTGGCGGCGCTGAAACCAGGGACGTTCGCTCCAAAAAACGGATTAAGAATCGGTTCCTTGTTGCTACCGAGCGTCAAGGAGATACGGTCGTTCTGCGTGGCATAAAAATCAAATTTGCCGAGGTATTGGTTAGGGTTATCGGTTCGCCTTCCTTCGGGAAAAACCTGCCCGGTCGGCGATGTTGGAATCAGCCCACTCGCAATGTACTTTTGCGCAACGGGATCGATCTTAGTCGGATCGATAATCGCTTGGAGAGCCTTCGCAGGGTTCGATTGGTAATAAGGGTTACTCTGAAGGAAGGCGACAACAGCGGGATCTGGCCCCGCGCCATTAAAATTTGAGAAATCCCCTGTCAACTCAGCTGGTGTGTAAGTTGTGACGAATCCTTGATTGACGGTGGCCGTCTGGCGCTGCCCCTGGTAGCCAAAGAAAAAGAAGAAGCGATCTCTGCCATTAACTAGTTTAGGCACTGTAATGGGGCCACCGACTGTGCCTCCAAACTGGTTGCGCTTCAGGACCGGGCGGGGATTGCCCTGGGCGTTGTCGAAGAAGTCGCTGGCATTGAACGCGTCGTTGCGGAGGTAGTCATACAAGCTACCGTGCAGAGAGTTCGCTCCCGACTTGATAACCTCAGAGATCGTGCCACCTCCGTTTCGGCCATACTCGGCGGTATAGTTGTTTTCCAGGAGACGGAACTCCTCCACGGCCTCGGGATTCGGATTGAAAACAACCTGGTTGCTGGTTACTCGATTGTTGATACCCCCATCGAGCAGATAGGTAACCGCGTCGCCTCGCCCTCCCGCAATGCTGATGCCACCGATTCCGTTTGACCCTCCATTGCTGGTTCCGTAGGTGCCCAGGTCGTCGGCAATAGGAACTACACCGGGCTGTGTTAGAGCCAGATCCAAGGTGTTCCGGCCGTTGAGTGGTAGATTTTGAATGGGTGCGCCGGTGACCGTCCCGCCAATAGTGGGGCTAACCGTTTCCACCTGTGACGCTTGGGCTTCCACTCTTACGACGTCTGAGAGGGAGCCAACTTTTATTTGCACGTCGATTCTCAGCGATTGATTGATATCGAGAGGTTGCGGTGTGGTCACCACTGTGGAAAAGCCTTTGTGTTCTACATTAACTGAGTATGAGCCGATCGGAAGTTCCAACACCTGATAGAAGCCGTCACCGTTGGTGACTGTGCTCCAACTTGCATTCGTGCCGGTATTAATGACCGTAATTTTGGCTCCCGCGACAACGGCACGCAGCGGGTCACTTACCGTTCCGATGATTCGGCCGGTAGCCGTTTGCGCACTCGCAGAACTACAAGCCAAATACAACCCGACCGATGTAAACAGGATGTATCGCCTGAGAATGGAGATTCGTGCTTTAGAGTTCATGACGCCTCCAAATTCTTAACGGACACGGTGCGAAGCGTGGCGTGTGAAGACCCTGGAATGAGGAGTCAAAAAACGGCGGAAAAGGTACGGCGCGACACGAAGTAGCGTGAGACGCGCCCTGACTGCAACAATGCTTGCGCATTGAACCGCCTCACCCCCTGAGCGATTCCCCGGCGATCGCCTAACAATCCTTGCCGGAAATTTCGAAGGTTCAAACCTTACTATAGTTCTGGAACCTTAGAGAGAGTCCCCGTGGGTGTCAAGGGAAAATTTCGAATACGGAGAATAGGTTAGGCGAGTTCCCGAACGGCTCGATATCCTTGGTCAATTGCCTGGTCGGTATAGGCCGCGGCAGCGGCGTCGGAGTTGGCGATCGAGATCCGCCCGAAACGCTTCCTGGCAATGTCGCAGGGACGCTGCCCTTCAGGCCAATCGGGATCCCAAAGCGGGTTGTACTCGTAGGCATAACCGTGTGGCCATCGATTAACGGTGATGGCCTCGATGTCCCGGGCAGGATCGAAACCTCCCGGCGTGAGTATCCGCGACAACTGATCGCGGATATTGCGTTCAAACGTTTCGAATGACGTAGACAGCAACTCTCCGCGCCCGACGCGGTGCTGATCCCGCTCCGAGAGCCCCGGCATGCATGGCGTGCGGGTCATGCGCAGCAGAATGGGCTCATCCGGTGTCTGGGAGCATTTGTACTCGCCGATGCTGACCGGCTGATCCAGGCCGACGCCCGTGTGATACATCCCGGGAGCAGAAACGCGCTGAATGCCCAAGGTGTGAAATGCCTTCCAGTTCTTGACGGCGACTACGCTGTATACCAAGGGAACTTTTGAGCCAAAACGCAGTGCTTCCTTCTGCGCGTCCGTCAGTTCCGGGCAAAGATACGGGATCATCATGTTCCAGCAGGCCAACACCACGCCCTTGGCGCGGACGTTGTACGTTTTTTTCTCGCGTGCATAACTGACTTCTACTTCTTTCGCCGACGCGGGGTTGCCGATATGCCGCACTCGCACTGCTGTGCTGCTCAATCGAACCCGCACGGAATTGTTGTTGCGATCAAGCTTCGCGTAGTCGAACTTCGCCGTGACGATATCTTCGGCGGAATGGCCGGTCGCCGCTTCCGGGATGAGCGCCCGCACCATGGCCCGCGCGATCGAGGCGTTTCCATCTGGAAAGTGGAAGTGATAGGGCTCCTTTTCGGGTGTGGCCTCCCCCATCGCGGTGAAGCCCATGCGACGATAAGGGCCTGGCGCAATATCCATTCCCTGAAAACCGGGAAAACGAAGTCCCCAGCAGTCGAGAGCCGAAACGCCGTCGATCCCGACTCCAAACAGTCCATGAGTGCGGGTTTGATAGAACGGAATCACGCCAGGATCAACTTTGACCAGCTTCAAGAGAAAATCCTTGTAGCTCATGCGGGACAACTTGTCCTTTTTTTCGTCGGAAGAAATTCCCGGCAGATAGTCCACCTTCGCTTCCTGCAAGCGGACGATGTCTTTCCGGACGGCTTCGCTTAGAGGTGTTTTCGCGAGGAAGTCGGGCCAAGAAACTCCGCCTTGCCTGCCGAAAGGGGCCGGCCCTCCGACGACCAGACGGTCCGCACCAAATGTTTCCTTGTCGAAGAAATAAGCCGACTTGAGGCCCTTGTACACCTTGCTGTCGTTGAACTTTTCTTCGAACTTAGCGGGCTCTATTCCCAGGTCCGTAAGCAAGCCGCGCGCTTCGGCACTGTAGGGAAAGGGCGATTCGATCGCAACTGTGCCACCGTTCGCGAGCAGCATGTGGCCATTGACTTGAAATTCGTTGCGCTTGGCATGACCGCCAAAGTCGTCGTGATTGTCCAGAATCAGGATGCGCGCGGAAGGATTCTGTTTGCGATGAAAATAAGCTGCGGCCAAGCCGCTGATGCCGCCGCCCACGATCACCAGGTCATAGGTCTCGCCGGTCTCGATGGGAGAGCCCGCATTGCTCCAAAAACCGCCGTCGCGGGCCGCGTGAGCGGCCTCGAATGATCCGTCATGGCTGCCGCGCATGCCCGTAAGAGTCGGCGGGTAGTAGCCGGGCTTGTCCTGAGCGAATTGTTCGGAACCTTCCGCCAGCCATTCGAGTCCTGGCAGCAAGCCTCCCGCCAGGCTCGAACCTGCGGCGATGGCCACGCCATTGAGAAAGTCGCGCCGCCCGATGAGCCTGTCCATACCCAATTCTTTGTCTTGATTCTTATCCGCCATGAGAAACCTCGTCCAATGCCTAGATTCAGCAAAAAGGGAAAGCAGCCCGGACCGGCTCTAACCCTACTATAGAAATGCAGGGTTTGTGCGCCGCAGTGAAACGTAAGAGAAGTAGCTTGTCCCTGTCAAGACAAAATCGCATCCCCCATGAAGTATTGAGTGATGGAACTACGCAATCGAACCGGAATGAGATAACCTCGGCCACAGAAAATCTCCCTGAGCCGGTCACAGAATCCTGTGGCGGCTCAGGTTGGTCAGAGGAAATCTTGACGGCGGTTTCCGCAAAACCGAGAAACGGTTCAAGAAGCGCTTTAGAGAAGGCCACCCTTTTCTACTTCGTCTTCGTGATGTATGCCTATACGACTGGCGGCCCCTTCGGCCTCGAAGATGAGGTGACCACCAGTGGCCCCGGTTTGACGCTAATCTTTCACCTGTTTATTCCGTTGTTCTGGTGCATTCCCGTCTCCCTGGTCGCAGCGGAACTCACCACAGCAATTCCTGTAGAAGGCGGCTTTTATCGTTGGACACGCGCGGGGTTCGGCGACTTCTGGGGATTTCTGGCGGGCTGGTGGAACTGGAGCGCTTCGTTTCTCCTGGGGAGCGCGTATGCTGTTCTCTTTACGGATTATCTGAGCTTCTTCTTTCCTGCCATCACGGGTTGGAAACACTACCTGGTCGCGGTAGCTGTTGTGGCGATGATTGCTTGGGTCAATGTACGCGGCATTAAGATGGTAGGTGTTGTTTCCATCGTGCTCGAGATTTTCATCTCGTTGCCGATTGTTGCTTTGTGCGCCATCGCGGCCACGAAGTGGCGCCATAACCCTTTCTCTCCCCTGATCCCACCGCACACGCCGTCCTTTCAGGTATTCGGAGTAGGGTTGGCTCTTGGACTCTGGCTCTACTCCGGCTACGAGCAACTGTCCAGCGTCGCCGAGGAAGTGGACAATCCGCAACGAACTTATCCCCGCGCCCTTGCTCTGGTGGTGCCACTTTCTATCGCCACCTATTTCCTTCCAACGCTCTTTTGTCTTGCGGCACTGGGTAATTGGAGCGAATGGCATACCGGCTACTTTTCCGTGGCCGCTCAGGCCATTGGCGGTCGCTGGCTTGGATTCTCGATGACCCTTGCCGCGATGGTGACCAACCTTGCGCTTCTGAACGCCACGGTGTTGACCAGCACGCGCATGCCGTCGTCGATGGCCGAGGATGGTTACCTGCCTCGGGTGTTCACCGAGAAGCATCCCCGCTACGGAACTCCGTGGATTGCTGTCATCGTGTCATCCGTGATCTACGCTTTGTTGGCGTTTCACACCTTGACGCAACTTCTGACGGTCTACATATGGCTGCGAATTGGGGTTACCGTTTTGACGGTGTTGGCGGCATGGCGGCTGCGTCAAACGGTGCCAGAGTTGGCCCGGCCATTCCGCATTCCGTGGGGCAAGGCCGGATTGAGGTATGTGGTGATCGCGCCCCTGGTCATGAGTGTCGTAGCCCTGGTCGGAAGCGATCCATTCGCCCGGCATTGGGGACCGCTGGCGGTAGGGCTAGGACCCCTCGCGTATCTCGCGTCGCGCAAAGGGATGGCCAAACTCAAGTGAGCCAATCCAGGAGCTTGTAATAGGCGCCAGCAAGAGGCAGCGCCCAAGTGTTGCCGCTGCGCAACCCAATTGGGGCGTTGGGGAACCTGATACCTTCAAAAGGAATGTCACTGGGCTCGCCGCAGAGGATGCCGGCGAGTTTCTGTCCAAACCAAGTCGCAGCAGCAACTCCGTGGCCCGCGTAACCCAGCGCGAAGTATAAATCTTCGATCTTGCCGGAATGTGGCATCACGTCAAAGGTAAAATCGAGTGTGCCGCCCCAGACATATTCCACTTTTGCCCCACGCAATTGCGGATAGACCCGAATCATGCCACGGCGGAGGATCTCTGCACTTTGTCGCACGGTGTTTTCGCTTGCCGGGAAGAAAGCGGCGCGCCCGCCAAACAACATGCGGCTGTCGGGGGTGAGTCGGTAGTAGTAAAGAAAATGCTTGGAATCGTAGATCATCCGATTGCGCGGAATCAATTCCCGCGCGAGGTCCCCGGGCAATGGTTCCGTCGCGATGATGTAGGACCCGATGGGAATAACTTTTCTGCGCAGTGAAGGGGTCGCGTCCGTGGTGTAAGCACCGCTGGCAAGAAGAACTTCCCGCGCGGTGAGCGTTCCTCTTGTGGTATGCACTTGAAATTTCCGAGGGCCCGTATGGGCCTCTCGTTCGACACTGCTGACGCGCGTGTGCTCGAACAAGCCTGCTCCCGCGCGTTGGGCTGCGTAAGCAAGACCCGCGACGTAACGAGCGGGATGCAATCCCGCACTTTTCTCGTCCACCAGACCGCCATGATAAATGTCCGTACCGATTTCCTGGCGCAGTTCGCTTTTGGAAATGATGCGAAGTTCGTGGTTGAATTCTCGCTTAATAAGCGCCGCGGATTTCTCGTGCAAATCGAAATGCGCTTGCTTGACAGCGACTTCAAGGTGTCCACAACGCGAAAAGTTGCAGTCGATCCTTTCTTCGCGGATGATCTGCTCGACACAGTCGATCGACTCCATCGAAGCTTCGTACATCCGTTCGACGGCCTGCTTTCCATAGCGTCTTAGCAATGTGGGTACGGGCAGTTTCAGACCGGTCAGGACCATGCCCCCGTTTCGAGAGCTGGCGCCCCAGCCGGCGGTTTCCGCTTCCAGCACGGCCACCTGCACCCCGCGTTTGGCCAGAGCGCGTGCGGCCGACAAGCCCGTAAAACCCCCGCCGATGACCGCTACTTCAACGCTTTCCGGCAAATCCATCCGAGACTCGAGCTGTGGCGGCGTTACCGTCTCCCACCAGTAGTTCTTTTCTTTGGCCGGCATAAATCTACGCAAAACCTCTAGTCGTTATCATGGCTAGGCCCGTCAGAAATACATTCCCAAGCCCAGAAAGTATCACTCCCCACCAGGCGACATGGCCTGGTTGTCCAGAATCTAGATGCCGCTCCGCCATACGATTTTTCCGTCGACCACCCGTCAGCAGGACCTTGGTTTCGCCAATCTGTTCAGTGGAAATCTTGTAAAGGTCCTGAGACAACACGATCAGGTCGGCCAGTTTGCCGGTCTCCAGCGAGCCGATCTGTTTTTCCATGAACTCCGTGTAGGCATTATTTCGGGTATAGCCCGCAAGCATCTGGTCAAGAGTGAGCGCCTGGTTTGGAAAGAACGCGTCTTCGCCTGGGCCGGTCCTTCGCGTCGCGCCTGTCTGGATAATCGGAAAGGGATTCAGTGATTCCACCGGCCAATCACTGCCCATGCTGAGGGTAGCTCCCGGCTCGATAACATCACGCCATGGAAGACCTGCGCTAAGTCTTTCTTTGCCGACATGGTCACCCCACGGGTCTCCCAATTGCGGACAGCACCAAGGTTGAAACGCGGCGATGATTCCGAGTTTCGCAAACCGCGGACGGTCCGCTGGGTCGACGACTTCCATATGCTCGATGCGCCAGCGTCGATCGCGCGGCCCATTTTCTTTTTCGACAAATTCATATGCGTCGAGGGCCGTTCGGACCGCGCCATCCCCGACCGCGTGAGTCATTACCTGAAATCCCCGCCGATCTAGCTCAAGAAAGTCTTGCTTTAGTTCTTCCAGCGTGTAGAGCGTCTCACCCTTCTTGCCAGGCGTGTCGGCGTACGGCTCTAGCATTGCGGCCGAGTGTGTCTCGATTACGCCGTCCGCGAAAAACTTGATGATGCCAGCCCGCACCCAGTTTCCCTGGAACCACTGTCGCGCCGCCTCGAAGTCTCTTAGTTCCTCCTCGGAGAGCGTGTGGCGCACACCAACGTCCTCGGCGAGAGCCGTCGTCATCCGTACCGTAAGCTCGCCTCGCTGGTGAAGTTTCTCGTACGTTTCCATTTCCGGAATGTCGCCGGTGGCGTTCACCACGCTCGTGATGCCATGCTCATTTGCGAACTTTAGGTCGATGCGAAGCTTGCGGAACTTTTCCTCCTCTGGAAGGTTGGTTTCCATGACCCGCATGATCAGGCTCTTGGCACCCTCCTCCATTACTCCCGTCGGTTCTCCGGTTTTCGGATCGCGGACTATGGTTCCTCGCACCGCACCGTCGGGATTTGGTGTGTCCCGAGTAATCCCCGCGGCTGCCATGGCTCGTGAATTCACCCACAAGCTATGGCCGTCTTCGGACATGATCGTTGCCGGCCGGTCTGGAAATATCCTGTCGAGCAGGTCTTTGGTGGGGAGACCGGAAGGCCAATAAGCGCCATATGGCCATCCATCGCCATACACCCAAGATTCCGTGGGGTGAGCTTTTGCGTACTTGATCAGGATCGCTTCGATATCGTTCAGGTTTCGGGCAGCATTGACCTTTACGCCCGCCAGACCGAAGCTCGCCCAGAGAAAATGCGTGTGGTTGTCAATCATTCCAGGCAACATCATTCTGCCACCCAGATCGATGACCTGCGTCTTCGTTCCGCGATATCGCTCGACTGCCGCGTTTGAGCCTACTTCTTGAATTCTGCCGTCGCGAACGGCTAGGGCCTCCGCCCAAGGTTGTTTTGGGTTTGATGTATAGATATGTCCGTTGAGGAACAGTACGTTCCGAGACTCGTTTGGTTTTTTGGTCGCTACCTGATTCCCCGAACAAAACCAGATGCTAGCACTCGCCAGGATCCAATTCGCCGTCCGAAACCGCATAATGCTGTTCTCCAGGGTTTTTAGGTTTCCACCCGGCCCGAATCCTTCCGGGCCTCGCGTGATCCGAATCGCCAATTAGCGTGTACCGCGAAGTGCACCCCGGCTATTCTCACTCCACAACAGCTTTGTCTGTGGCTTCCAGCCCTCGATCAATAATCGCGAAGCCTTCGCGGAGTTCCTTCTCCGTGATACAAAGCGGCGGATTGGTGAAGAACGTGTTCCAGCGAACAAAGGTGTAGAGGCCCTGTTCGCGGAAAAATCTCCCCAGAGCCGCCATTTCCTCGGAGCTGCCGTTGAAGGGCGCCATGGGCTCGCTCGTGGTGCGATTGCGCACCAACTCCACGATGCCGAAAAGTCCAATCGAACGCACTGCACCTACGGCTGGGTGGCGGGACTGCAAATTGCGAAGCAAATCTTTCATTACCGCACCCATTTTTCTGGTGTTCTCAAGCAGGCGGTCTTCTTCATAGACTCGGATCGTTGCGAGTGCCGCAGCGCATCCCATGGGGTGACTGTTGTAGGTGAGCCCGCCGTAGAAGACTTTGTCTTGAAAGTGCTGCGCGATGTGATGGCGCATTCCGACTGCACCGAGTGGGAGGTAACTGCTGGTGAGGCCCTTGGCCATGC
>Ga0210394_10000411_pt1 | contig 93259 bp, 94 predicted proteins | sample IncBWC12MmetaG_FD_160121 | JGI IMG/M metagenome (GOLD analysis project Ga0210394, IMG submission 160121) | Forest soil microbial communities from Barre Woods Harvard Forest LTER site, Petersham, Massachusetts, United States - Inc-BW-C-12-M | ecosystem: Environmental > Terrestrial > Soil >...
CGAGGCCTACAACGGTATGGATTGGTGTCGGGCGAAGAGGTCGGAGGGGAAGATTTCCATCAAACCGCATAAGCGCGACAAGCCGGAGTATTTTAGAGACCTTCCGGCAGATAGAACAATCGTCATTCCAGCGACGGATGGTGCGGCTGCAGCCGGCGCGGCGCTGCGCCTGGCGTTGGACCGTTGCGAGTAGCTGTGGGGCAAAACGGATAGCGCGCCGTTTTAACGGGCGATGTTGCCTCAGGATCGCAGTCGACTATCGTCACGCTAGTTTGGCCACTCGCCTGGGCCGGCGGACGGTTCTGACTTTCCCGCTGCTTCCGCCGCCGCAGAAGAACTGATCGCCGCCATCGGATTCGAGCCCGGACACGCCCACGCCGGGCGGCATCTCGAGGCTCTCCAGAACCTCTCCCGTCTCAGAATCGACGCGCCGCAAATCGCTCTCGTCGCCTTCCCAGGTGCCGTGCCAGAGTTCGCCATCGATCCAGGTGACCCCGGTGACCACGCGGTTGGACTCGATGGTGCGAAGGATCGCCCCGGTTTCGGGATCGATTTGATGGATCTTCCGGCCCCGAGGCTGCCCTACCCAAAGCGCCCCTTCGGCCCACGCGAGCCCCGAGTCGCCGCCGCCGCCGGGCGCCGGGATCGTTGAGAGCACACGGCCGGTCTTCGGATCGATCTTCTGGATGCGATCCTCGGCGATCTGAAACAGGTGCTTGCCATCGAAGGCCGTTCCTGCATGCGCGGCGACGTCGATCGAGCGCACGGTCTTCCCGCTTTCTGGATCGAAGGCGTTCAGCTTGTCTCCGGACGCGAACCAGACGTGTTTGCCGTCATATGTGACTCCATTGACGCGGTCGGCGCCCGGAAAGGGTCCATATTCACGGAGGATTTTGGCGGCGGATCGTTTCATGCCGCCATCCTAGTCACTCGGGAGTGGACCGGGGAGTAACAATAGTGTCGGGAATCCCGGCACCGGCGGGGTCATCCAACGACGCGCTCGCCCGCGACCGAACGACTGCACCTTGCCTGCTGCCGCAAGCGAATCGAGCGCCCGCTGCACGGTGCGCGGGCTGGCGCTGAGCGCAATGGCCAGGGCCGAACTCGACCACGACTCGCCGTCGGCGAGGAAGGCGAGCACCGCCGCATGCTGCTCTTCGACCGGCGGCGTCAGCACGACGACCTCGCCGGCGCGCCGCGGCGCGAGCGCAAAGCCCCGCTTCGTCGCGCTCACGTCTGCCAGCGTCCACAGCTCCGCGCGAAGCCGCCCGACTTCGACCCGCAACCGTGCGCGGTGCGATTCATCAGCGTGCTTGGCCCGGAAGGCGCGCGCGATGAGCGTGCTCCTCGGCAGGTCTCCCGGCCAAGCTTCGCCCAGCGCGCGCGCAAGCGCGAACAATACCGGGCGCGTCGCGAGCGAGACCACCGTCGATGCGTCACGCACGACGTAACGGCACGCGTCCACGACGAGCGTCTTCGACGCCAGCAACGCTTCGACATCCTTGAGCAGAAGGAGACGCTCCTCGCCGCGCGCGAACAGGCGCGCCGCAGGCGTGTTCAGGACGAGGGATGCGCTTTCGACCTCGGCTGTCAGCGCCGGGATACGGGCCTGGCGCGCGGCGCGCTCGGCCCGAACGAGCGCCGCGCGCGCTGCCTTCGTCCGCAGCCGTCGCATCGCGATTCCTGCAACGACCAGTTCGTGGGCGGCCCTCGACGCGGGCGGGAAGGGCGCGGGGTCAAGATCGGCGAGCATGCGCTCGGCCTCGTCGAGGCGCCCAATCAGGAGGAGGCGCCGGACCTCGAGAGTCCGCGCATGCGCGGCGTTGACCCGGTCGCCGTGCTGTTCGAGCGTCGCCCGCGCCGCATCGAGCTCCTTCGCGGGCCAGCCCAGGTCGCGCGAGACGAGCGCGATCTCGGCCTCGGCAACGACACACCTCGCGCGCGCCATGGCCTCTTTCGGACCGAACGCGCGCCCAGCACTTCGCAGCAGCGCCTTGGCGCGAACGAGATCGCCGAGCTGCGCCATCGCGATCCCGCGCAGCGCCAGCGCCGGCGCGTCGTCGCGCAGCGCGACCCGCTTCAATGCGCCAAGGGGATCGCCGGCCGCCAGTGCACGCGCCGCGGCGGTGATCAGCGAGTCCATCGGAATCCCGACACACTTGTAACTCTCGTCATTTCCACTTCGACACTAAGTCTATCTCGTGACCAACAACAGCACGAGAAGGAGAAATCGATATGCCCGATATCCTGCATAAAGTCGGAATCAAATCGTCGTCGCTGGATCAAGTCTATCAGGCATTGGCCACGGTCGAAGGCCTTTCCCGCTGGTGGACGAGCGATACGCGAGGCGAATGCAAGGTCGGAAGCGTGATCCAATTCCGCTTCGGCGCCGGCGGCTTCGACATGAAGGTTCTCGAGCTTCAGCCCGCCAAGCACGTGCTGTGGCAGGTGGTCGACGGGCCCGAAGAATGGATCGGCACTAAAATAAGTTTCGATCTCAAACAAGAAGGCGACTGGACCATCGTCCTCTTCAAGCACCGGGGCTGGAAGGAGCCGGTGGAGTTCATGCACCACTGCAGCACCAAGTGGGCAGTCTTTCTGCTGAGCCTGAAGTCGCTTCTCGAAACCGGCAAAGGCGCCCCTTGGCCGAACGAAATCAAGCTCGACAGCTGGGAATAAGACGGCACGAGCAAACAAGACGACGCCAATGAAAACCGAAATTTAGACGTTAGCGGAGAGAGCGATGAAAAACTTCACGAGAGAAGAACTTGCAGCCCCCAAGGTGGTCGATCGGAACACCTTCCAGGCCGAGCTCGACGCATTGCGGGTTCGAGAAAAGGCTCACACAAAAGAAAGCGACGCCATCGCCGCCGCGCGCCGACGGCTGCCCATGGTCGAGGTGGATGGCGCGACACCGCTCATTGGCGAACATGGAGCGGTGACGCTGTTGGATGCGTTCGAGGGACGCCGGCTGCTCATCGCCTACTACTTCATGTGGCACGCCGGGCAGCCGGCGGCGAAGCAGTGCGAGGGGTGCACCTTGTATACGTCGCAGGTCCGCGAGCTGTCCTTCATTCATTCCCGCGACGTCACCTACGCCACGTTTTGCCAGGGCCCGTACGAAGAGGGCGCCCGGTACCGCGACTTCATGGGCTGGGAGATGCCTTGGTATTCGGCCGAGAAGGCCGCACTCGACACTCTCTTGGTTGGATGCCGGGTCGGCATGATGCACATCGTCTGCTACCTGCGACAAGGATCCAAAGTGTTCGAGACCTACTGGACGACGAGGCGCGGCGTCGAGGTGATGGGCAATAGCTACGCGTTGCTCGACTTGACCGTCTACGGGCGGCAGGAGAGGTCGGAGGACTCGCCGGCCGGCTGGCCACAATGGCCGCAGGGCGAGAACAGCTACCGTAGCGATGGACGCCCCATCAGCCAGTGGCCTCGCCTGAAGGCAGGGCATTCCGACGATCTGGGAACCGGCAGGCGCTGAACCGCGCCTGCCACTTCTTCGACTCCGCCAAAAGGCCGCGAGCAGGTCGGATTCGACTCTTCGATGCGTGGCTGCCGCGGCACGATCGGTATTGAAGCGCTTGGACGATAGGAGATGCGCGGCATGGTCACCAAAGCGACCGACACAAGCAACCATGCGGCCATCTCGCACCGGGAATGGCACAAGGCGGGCGCGGATTCTTGGCCACGCCTCGCGGCCGCGCCGACCTTCGCCATCATGGCGCTGGTGACGGCCGCGCTTGGTAGCGGCACATCGGACATGCTCTGCTCGGCCATGCACCATACGTCACCGCTCGGGGGAATGGTGCCGATGTACTTGCTGATGAGCGCCTTCCATTTGCCGCCTTGGCTGAAGCTCGTCTCCAGGCAACGCAGCGTCACGTGATCTCAGCGAGGAAGGCGCGCAGCGCTTCAACCAGCGCCTTCGGCTGGTCGCCCTGCACGCTATGGCCGGCTCCGTCGATCGCGATCCAGCGTCCGTTCGGAATTGCTTGCGCAAAGCGTCGCGCGTCTTCCTCGCCGAGGATTCGGCTGTCGGCGCCGCGTACGACGAGGGTGGGGCAACGCAGATTGGCGATGCGCTCGCGAAGGGGACCGAAGGCGGCCGTTACGACCGCGAGTCGGTCGCCGCGGCGGCGCAAATCCGTTTTCCAGATCAATCGTCCGTCGGGACAGGTACGAAGATTGTGCCAGAGGCTGTGGCGGAGGAGCCGAGCATCGCGGCGCGGATTAAGCCGCAATGCAGCGTCGACAAACTGCTCAAGCTGATCGAGCCCGGCGACCTCCTGCATAAACTCGCGTATCGGCAGGCTGGCTTCCACGTTTACCCACGGTCCGACGTCGACGGCGACGAAGCCGGCTAAGGCCTTCGGCCGGTCCAGCGCGTAGTGGAGGCCGGCGATTCCGCCCAATGACATGCCGACGGTCACCAAGGGCGCCAAATTCAAAGCATCGACCAGGGCCGCGACGTCGGCAGCGTAGGCTTCGACGCGATAGTCCGATTCATACGACCATTCTGAATCGCCGTGGCCGCGCTGATCGACGGCGATGCATCGGTATTCTTGCGAAAGCTCATGGCAGACGACGTCCCAGGTGCGGCAGGTCTGACCGCCGCCGTGCAGGAACAGGATTGGGCGGCCCGCGTGATCGCCCCATTCCACGTAGTGAAAGCGCATTCCGCGCAAGATGATGTGATGGTCCTGGGGCGGCGTGAGCGGACGGTAGGGCAGGCCCGACAGCTCGAGGCGGAGACGATGGTGTTCCGCATCGTCGAGAAGGTTCAAGCGGTCCTGATTGCGCATGACGATGCGTCCTGCATTGCTACCTAGACTACTCTAAGTTAGAGTGATTGAGGGACCCCTGTCAACGCTCGGCGTCTCTGAAAGCGAGGCGGCCATGGAGCAGCGCGTGAGACATAGCGCGGACGAGGCAAAACGAATGATCTTGGACGCAGCAGAAAGGCGCCTCAAGGAAGGCGGTGCCGCTGCCGTCAAGGTTCAGCTTGTCGCCCGTGACGTGGGCCTGACGGACGCCGCCGTTCATCATCACTTCGGCAACCGAGAGGGCCTGCTGACGGCATTGCTCCGACATGCTGCGCGGGAGTTGCGCGCACAGATCGACGTGGCCGCACGCAATTGGGGCCAAGGGTCGCGGGACCTCTCTTCGCTTACTGACCTTATTGCCGATTGCTACGACCGACGCGGCTATGCACGGCTGGCCATGTGGCTCATGCTCTCGGGGGGCCGGGGCAAAGGGTCGGGAATGCTTTCGGGTCTTGTTGACGCGCTTTACCAAGACGGCGAGATCGCCGCGCGCGAGTCGGGGCTCGTCCCGCCGACGCGGACCGAGACCCAATTCATTGTTGCGCTATTCCACATGGTCCAAGTGGCTGAGCCACTTTTTGGTGAAGGTATGCGTCGCAGTGCCGGACTGCCAAATGATGAAGCGTCTCGCGACCAATTCCGCGCTTGGCTATTGAACGTGTTCCAAAGCCTGTTGCAACCGGCGGGTCTTTCCCGGCACGTGCCCGCTCGTGGGCGCGAGCGGCGGCGCTATCGGTGAACGGCGGAGTGTGCGCTCATGGCAACTACCATCTACGGCATCAAGAACTGCGACACGATGAAGAAGGCGCGCGCCTGGCTCGACAAGCGCGGCGTCGCCTATGCGTTTCACGACTACAAGGCCACCGGCATTAAGCGCGAGCAGCTCGACCTTTGGTGCAAGACGGTCGGCTGGGAAATCTTGCTCAATCGCAACGGCACGACATTCCGTAAGCTCCCCGACAAGGACAAGAACGGCCTCGATGGCAAAAAAGCTGTGGCGCTGATGCGGGCGCAGCCCTCCATGATCAAGCGGCCGGTTCTCGACCTCGGCGGCGGTAATCTCATCGTCGGCTTCACGCCGGAACTTTACCAGGAAAAGCTCGCCGCTCGGCGCTGAGCAAGGCCGTTTCCGTCGACTGCCGGCGCGGCGGCGGCGCAGCGGCGCCTCGTACACAAGTTCCACGAAGAATCCGCGTTTGCCGTTTCGTTAACAATCGCATGCAGAATCATTTTGTCGCCATTGAGCGACCACGCTTTTTCCGAAGAGGTGCGGTGTCTGCCGGCCGAACGTCCGGCATCGGTTCGGCCGTTTCTTGTTCGTCGGGTCGGGCGTTAGGGCGTGGGTGGAGGGTTCACATGACGTTGCGTGCGTGCGCTGCCGCCATTGCGCTGGCCGCGAGTACTGCTTTTGGGGTTTGTTCCGCCGCGGCCGCCGATCTGCCGGCGCGGCCCGCTCCGGCGCCGATTGTGCCGGTCGCCTACGCGCCTGCCGCGATCTACAATTGGACAGGCCTTTATATCGGTGGCCAGCTTGGCGCGGGCTTCGGCAACTCCTCCTGGACCGATCCGCTCACCGGGGCGAAGAACAATTTCAACAGCGGCGCCGGGTTTCTTGGCGGCGCGGAGGTCGGGGGCAATCTCCAGTTCAATATGCTGGTGGTCGGCGTCGAAGGCGATTTCAACTGGAGCAGCCTCAAGGCCAGCGGCACCGACTCGATCGGTAACGCCATCAACAGTAACGTGAACTGGACCTCGACCGTCACCGGCCGGATCGGCGCCGCCTTCGATCGCCTCCTGGTTTACGGCAAGGGCGGCGTCGCCTTCGCGCAGGACCGGAACGGCTTCACCGATCTCTTCGGTAACAGCGCCGGCGTCACCTCGACGCGCACTGGCTGGACCGCGGGCGCCGGGCTGGAATACGGCATAACCAGAAATCTGTCGGCCAAGATCGAATACGACTATCTCGGCTTCGGTTCGCAGACGCTGAATTTCACGACGCCGACCACGCCGCTTTATTCCACCAACGCCAATCTCAACGTCCAGGAAATCAAGGCCGGCCTGAATTTCCGCTTTGGCGGCCCATGAGCGCTGAAATCTCGTGCGATCTCGTCGCACGGGCATGGTCCTTGGTGAGGCCTTGGCGCCCGCCATCATTGACAATGGCGGCCCGCCGGTCATGATCGCCGCCGTCGCGCGGGCGGCGATCCGCGCTTCAATCCGATTGCCCGTAACCGGCTACGTCAGAGTGTCGCGGGCTCTCCCACAGGTCTTTCAGCTTTGGGCCTTGCGGTCGAAATCATCGGACTTGTCGTGTTCCTCGGCGCGCATGTGTTCGTGAGCCTGCGCAATGAACGCGACGCGTTGATTTCCAGGATCGGCGGCGGGCCGTATCGCGGCTTGTTCGCCCTGGTCTCAATCGTCGGCCTGGTGCTGATCGGCTTCGGCTTTGCGCGCTACCGCGACGCCGGTCTCATTCCGGTGTGGTATCCGCCGGGGTGGACGCACCACATCGTCGAAGCGCTGATGTGGCCGGCGAGCATCCTGGTGGTCGCCGCCTACGTCCCCGGCAATATCAAACGCGTGCTCAAGCATCCGCTGCTGGTCGCGGTCAAGACCTGGGCGGTCGCGCATCTGTGCGCCAATGGCGATCTCGGCGGCATGATCTTGTTCGGCGCGGTGCTCGCCTGGGCGGTCTACGCCCGGATAGCATTAAAGCGCCGCGCCGATCCCGGCGCTCCGTCGGCAGCGGCCGGGGGCATCCGTAACGACCTCATCGCCGTCGTCGTCGGCACGATCGTCTATCTCGCGCTCGGCTTCGTCTTTCATCCGATCGTCATCGGCGTGCCGGCGTTCGCGGCGCCGGCGCTCGGGCACTAGCCGGCGATGTCGGTGTACGACGAGATCCGGCGGTTGACCGCGCTGGACATCCGCGCCCGCAAGGGCGGTGAGCCGATCGTGTGCCTGACCTCCTATCACGCGCACACTGCGCGTATCCTCGACGATTACTGCGACCTCATTTTGGTCGGCGATTCGCTCGGCATGGTGATGCATGGGCTCGAGACCACCGTGCCGGTGACGCTCGAGATGATGATCCTGCAAGGGCTCGCGGTGACGCGCGGCTCGAAGCGCGCGCTCGTCGTCGTCGACTTGCCGTTCGGCTCCTACGAGGCCTCAAGGGAGCAGGCGTTCGCCGCCGCGGCGCGCGTGCTCAAGGAAACCGGCTGCGGCGCCATCAAACTCGAAGGCGGCCGGCGCATGGCGGAGACCATCACCTTCCTGGTCGAGCGCGGCGTACCGGTCATGGGCCATGTCGGCTTGACCCCGCAGGCGATCAACACGATCGGGTCATTCCGCGCGCAGGGCCGCGAGGAGAGCGACTGGGCGCCGATCGAAGCGGACGCCCGCGCGGTCGCCGACGCCGGCGCCTTCGCCGTCGTGCTCGAAGCGATCGCCGAGCCGCTCGGCCGCCGCATCACCGGCGCGATCGCCATCCCCACGATCGGCATCGGGGCGAGCGCCGCCTGCGACGGCCAGATCCTCGTGCTCGAGGATATGCTTGGGCTTTCGCCGCGCGTGCCGAAATTCGTCAAGCGCTTCGGCGCGCTCGGCCCGTCGATCGAACAGGCAGTGAAGAGCTACGCCGAGAGCGTGCGCGCGCGCAGCTTTCCCGGTCCCGAGCACGTCTATGCGATGCGCAAGAAGAAGGACTAACGGGGCGCCCCGCGATGCTGCGGCGGCCGCGGCATAAACCATGCCCAATCGTCGCAGTGGAGCGACGCGACTTTGCCTTGCTCACGCCATATGGTTAGATTAGTTCGCGCAGGGTTTTTCCGGGCCTAACTAGCCGGAATTCCTTGTTTTTTGTCCGTCCGTCTGTTCGGAATTGGCGCCGCAGCGGAACCCGTGCGGAATAGGCCGTTCTGGAGCATTGGGCTGGCGCTGGGGCAGGGGGCCGTGGCCGATATCTTCCAGGAAGTTGACGAAGAAGTCCGTCGCGAGCAGCTCAAGAAGTTGTGGCAGCGCTACGGCGTCTATGCGATCGCGGCTTGCGTTCTCCTCGTCGCCGGCGTCGCCGCCTGGCGCGGCTACGAGTGGTGGGAGACCAAGAAGGCCGCCGAGGCGGGCGCCGCCTTCGAGCAGGCGGTGACGCTTGCGGAAGCCGGCAAGCACCAGGAGGCGGAAGCGGCCTTCGCCAAGCTCGCGAGCGACGCGAGCGCCGGCTATCGCGTTCTGGCGCGCTTGCGCGAGGCTGCCGAGCTCGCGCGCACGGACAGCAAGGCCGCGGTCGTCGCCTATGACGAGATCGCCGCCGACAAGAGCGCCGGACAAGTCATCCAGGATTTGGCCGCGTTGCGGGCCGGATTCCTCCTGGTCGATAGTGCGTCCTATAGCGACATGCGTTCCCGGCTCGAACCCTTGACCGGGGCCGAGCGCGCCTTTCGCCATGGCGCGCGCGAATTGCTGGCGCTCTCGGCTTGGAAGTCGGGCGATATGGCCGCCGCGCGGCAATGGGCGGAAATGATCATGACCGATCCGCAAACACCGGCGGGCACGCGAAGCCGCACCGAAGTGCTGAGCCAGCTGATCGCGGCGAGCGGCAAGGGCTGAGCGGATGCTGGCGCGGCCCACTCTTTCCCCGGTTCGCCTCGGCGTGGCGCTCGCCATCATGCTGATGTTTGCCGGCTGCACGCCGGGCGGTCAATTCGACCCGACCGAATTGATCAATTCGGAAACTTTCAGCACCAAGAAGAAGCTGCAGGGCGATCGTGAGCCAGTGTTCCCGAACGGCGTGCCCGGCGCGGCCACCGGTGTGCCGCCGGATCTGGTGAAGGGCTACCAAGCGCCGCCCGAGCAGGCCGCCGACAATGGCGATGCGGCGGCCAAGGCGCCAGAGGCGCAGGCGAAGGCCGAACCGAAACCGAAGCCCAAACTCAAGCCGAAACCGAAGGTGGCGACCGCGCCGCCCAAGGCGCCGCAAGACCCGGCCTTTGATCAGGCGCCCGCTTCCGCAGCACCGCGCGCAGCGCAGCCGCAAACCGCTTGGCCGAATCCGCCGCAAGCCGCGTCGGGCCAGCCGAATGCGCAGGGACAAACGGTGTGGCCCAATCCTCCGCCCCCCGCGACACACTGACGGCTTCGCGATAAGAGTGCGGTCTGAACTGAGAGCCTGGCGCCGCGCCAACGAGACGGTTTTTGGCTCTTCCCCCCAGATCGCATCATGTCCTTCACCGTCGCCATCGTCGGCCGCCCCAATGTCGGAAAATCGACTCTGTTCAACCGCCTCGTTGGCGCGCGCCGCGCGCTGGTCGACGATCGGCCCGGCGTCACCCGCGACCGCAGGGAAGGCGAGGGCAGGCTCGGCGATCTTTCCTTTAGCGTGATCGACACGGCCGGGCTCGAGGACGCTCACGGCGACAGCCTCACCGCGCGAATGCAGGCGCAGACCGCCGCCGCGATGGCGCAGGCCGATGTCGTCCTTTTCCTCGTCGATGCGCGCGCCGGCACGACAGATGCCGATCGCGGCTTCGCCGATCTGGCGCGCAAATCAGGGAAGCCGGTGATCGTCGTCGCAAACAAAAGCGAAGGCCGCGCCGGCGAAGCCGGCGTTCTCGAAGCCTATGCGCTCGGATTGGGCGAGCCGGTCGCGATCAGCGCCGAACACGGCGAGGGCTTGGCCGCGCTCTACGAGGCGCTGCGCGAGGCACTTCCGGAAAGAACGGCCGAGGGTGCGCCCGAGGAAGATCGCGCCGGCCCTGCCGAAGAAAAGCCGATCCGCATCGCGGTGGTCGGCCGGCCGAACACCGGCAAATCCACGCTGATCAACCGCCTGCTCGGCGACGAGCGGTTGCTGACCGGGTCCGAGCCGGGCATCACGCGCGATGCGATCGCCGTCGATCTGGCGTGGCGCGGCCGCCGGTTGCGCGTCTACGACACCGCCGGGCTGCGGCGGCGCTCGCGGATTGCCGAGAAGCTCGAGAAGCTGTCCGTCGCCGATACGCTCAATGCCATTCGCTTCGCCGAAGTCGTGATCGTGCTCATTGACGCGCAGACGCCGTTCGAGGAGCAGGACATTCGCATCGCCGACCTCGTCGAGCGGGAGGGGCGCGCAATCGTCATCGGCATCAACAAAGTGGATCTGATCGAGCGAGAGCCGGGCGTTCGGTCGCGGCTGCGCGAGGAAACCGATCGTCTGCTGCCGCAGATCAAAGGTGTGCCGGTCGTGGCGCTGTCGGCGCAAAGCGGCGAAGGCCTCGACCGGCTGATGACGGCGGTGATGGAAAGTCACGCGGTCTGGAACCGCCGGGCGCCGACCGCCGCGCTCAATCGCTTCCTCGCCGACGCGGTCGCTGCGCATCCGCCGCCCGCCGCTCGCGGTCGCCGCCTGCGGCTCGACTACATCACCCAGCCGAAAGCGCGGCCGCCGACTTTCGTCTTGTTCTCTTCGCGCGCGTCCGCCCTGCCGGAGACCTATCGCCGCTATTTGATCAACGGGCTGCGCGAGAGCTTCGCGCTCCCCGGCACGCCGATCCGGTTGACGCTGCGGACCAAGGCCAATCCTTACGCCGGCCGGAAGCGCCGCAGATGAACGTTCCGCTCGACCAAACCAACACCGCGGGCGTGCAAGCCGGGTTCGTGTTCATTTTTGTGACCGTGATGCTCGACATGCTGTCGATCGGCATCATCGTTCCGGTGCTGCCGAAACTGGTCGTCGATTTCATGGGCGGCGACACCAAGCAGGCGGCGGAAATCCTCGGTCTGTTCGGCACGGTATGGGCCTTGGCGCAGTTCGTGTTCTCGCCAGTCCAGGGTGCGTTATCAGACGCGTTTGGCCGGCGTTCGGTGATCCTGATCTCCAATTTCGGCGTCGGATTGGACTATGTGCTGATGGCGCTGGCGCCGAACCTTGCCTGGCTGTTCGTCGGCCGCCTGATCTCCGGCATTACCGCGGCAAGCATCTCCGCCGCCTACGCCTATGTCGCGGACGTGACGCCGCCGGAAGGGCGCGCGGCGCGTTTCGGTCTCCTCGGCGCGGCGTTCGGGGCTGGATTTATTTTCGGGCCGGCGCTCGGTGGGCTTGCCGGCAGCATTTCTCCGCGCCTGCCGTTCTGGATTGCGGCGGGTCTGAGTCTCGTCAATGCGTGCTACGGGCTGTTGGTGCTGCCGGAGTCGCTGCCGCGCTCTCGCCGGACCGTGTTCAGCTGGCGGCGCGCCAATCCGCTCGGGGCGCTCGCGCTGCTGCGCTCACATGCCGGGTTGTCCGGGCTCGCCTGCATCAATTTTCTCTCCAATCTCGCCCACGCCGTGCTGCCGAGCATCGGCGTCCTCTACATGCTGTACCGCTACAGCTGGGACGCACGCACCATCGGCTTGACGCTGGCCGGCGTCGGCGCCGCCTCGATCATCGTGCAGGCGGGGGTCGTCGGCCAGGTCACCAAGCGGATCGGCGAGCGGGCCGCGTTAATGCTCGGGATCGCCTTCGGAGTGGTGGGATTCCTGGTGTTCGCGTTGGCGCGCACCAGCATCGAGTTCTGGCTCGGCATTCCGCTGCTGGCGCTGTGGGGACTGGAGGAGCCGGCGTCTCAGGCTTTGATGAGCCGCAGAGTGAGCGGCTCGGAACAGGGCCGGCTCCAAGGCGCCAACGCAAGCATCATGGGCATTGCCAATCTGTTCGGACCGGGCCTGTTCACGCAGATTTTCGCGTTTGCCATTTCCGGCGAGCGGGGCGTGCCGGGCGCGCCGTTTGTGCTGGCCGGCGTCCTGCTGTTTGCCGCCGGTATGTTGGCCTGGCACACGACGCGCAAGTAGCCGGCGGCATTACTTCTCGACGATGTCCCTTTCCAGCGGAACGAGCAGCGCGGCAAGCTCTTGCTGTTCTTTCTCCGGGACTTTGAATTTATTGAGCACCTCGCCGAAGATCTTGAGCGAGTGATCCCAGTCGGCTTTGCTGACGCCCGCGCCGGCATGCGCGGTCTTCATGTCGCGGCCAGAATAGAGGCAGGGGCCGCCGGTCGACTTGCATACCAGATCGATCAGATGCTGCCGGATGCGCGCTTTGCTGTCATTTGAGAAGCCGACGAAGAAGCGTTTCTCTTGGTCATCGGTGGCGAGCCGCGCGATGAACTCGTCGGACACGGCAGCGATGGCGTCATAGCCGCCAAGCCGCTGGTAGAGCGATTTCTCCTCGGCCCTGACGGCAGCGGCGAAAAGTACCAGTGCCAGCACGGCAAAGACGCGGATGCAGACGATTTGGATCATGGTCATGGTCGCCCTCCTCGGCAGTGCAAAGCTGCCGTCAGGCAAATTACGGGGCGTTTTTCGAAAAGTTTCAGCGAGCCGGAGCGGCTAGGCCGGCTGCATGAAATCCAGCAGCTTATCGGTGCGGAATTCGTAAAGCCGGCCGGTCTCGGTAAAGCCGGGGAGGCAGAGCGGGACGATTTTCTCCGCGATTTCGTCGGCCGTCGGCAAAGTCGTCGGGTCTTCGCCCGGCATGACCAGAGCGCGCATGCGGGTACGGGTCGCGCCGGGATCGAACAGATTGACGCGCAAGGCGGTGGCGCTGGTTTCGGCCGCATAGGTCTGCGCCAGAACGTTGAGCGCGGCCTTGGAGACGGAATAGGGCGCCCAATAGGCGCGGGCGAGGGTGCCGGCGCGAGAGGTGATGAACACGACGCGGCCCGCGTCGGAGCGGCGAAGCAACGCCGCCATGGCGCGGATGAGATGCCAATTGGCGTTGACATTGAGCGCCATCATCTCTTCCCAGATCTTCGGGTCGATGTGATCGAGCGGCGAAAGCGTGGCCGCCATGGCGGCATTGCCGACCAGCACGTCGAGTCGCCCGTGGCGCTCATTGAGCGCGGCGGCGAGCCGATAGAGGGCGTCGAAATCGCGCAGATCGAGCGGCACCAGCGTCGCCGCGCTGCCGGCGGCGCGGGCCGCGTCGTCGAGCTCCTCGAGCCCGCCGACCGTGCGCGCCACCGCCACCACATGCGCGCCGGCGCGCGCCAACGCCAGCGCGGTCGCGTAGCCAATGCCGCGCGAGGCGCCGGTGACGAGCGCGATCCGGCCAGCAAGCGGTTGCGGCATGCCTCAGCTCGCCTCGGCGAGCAGCGAAAGCTGGCGAGGCGAGGCTTCTTGGCCGGTCCGGTCGGTCAGCGGCGTCGGGTATTCGCCGGTGAAGCAATGATCGGTGAATTGCGGCCGCGCCGGATCGCGGCCGGTCTCGCCCATGGCGCGGTAAATGCCCTCGACCGAGAGGAAGGCGAGCGAATCGGCGCCGATAAACTGCCGCATGCCCTCGAGGTCATGGGTGGCGGCAAGAAGCTTGTCATGCTCGGGCGTATCGATGCCGTAGTAGTCCGGGTGGGTGATCGGCGGCGAGGCGATGCGGAAGTGTACCTCGCGCGCGCCGGCATCGCGCATCATGCGCACGATCTTCACCGACGTGGTGCCGCGCACGATCGAGTCATCGATCAGCACGATGCGCTTGCCGTTGACCACGGCGCGGTTGGCGCTGTGCTTGAGCCGCACCCCGAGCTGGCGAATATGTTGCGTCGGCTCGATGAAGGTGCGCCCGACATAGTGATTGCGGATGATGCCGAGCTCGTAAGGAATGCCGGACTGCTGCGCATAGCCGATCGAAGCCGGCACGCCGGAATCAGGCACCGGGATAATGACGTCGGCGTCGGCCGGGGCCTCGCGCGCAAGTTCCGCGCCGCAGGTCTTGCGCACGTCGTAGACGCTGCGGCCGCCGACGACCGAGTCCGGCCGGGCGAAATAGACGTATTCGAAGATGCAGGGGCGCGGTGCTGTCGGCGGGAAGGGCTTGTGCGAATGAGCGCCGTCCTCGTCGAAAATGAGAACCTCGCCGTTCTCCACATCGCGCACATAGTGCGCGCCGATGATGTCGAGCGCGCAAGTCTCGGACGCGAGGATCGGGCAGCCATCGAGCTTGCCGAGCACCAGCGGGCGGATGCCGAGCGGGTCGCGCGCGCCGACGAGTTTCTTATTGGTAAGGCCGACGAAGGCATAGGCGCCTTCGAGCATGCGCAGCCCTTCGATGAAACGGTCGATGAAGCGGTTGCGCTGAGAGCGCGCCACAAGATGAAGGATCACCTCGGTGTCGGTCGTCGATTGCATCATCGCGCCTTCGCGCACCAGCTGGCGGCGCAGCGTCAGGCCATTGGTGAGGTTGCCGTTATGGCCGATGGCGAAGCCGCCGGCATTGAGCTCGGCGAACAGCGGCTGCACGTTGCGCAGAATGGTCTCGCCGGTGGTCGAATAGCGCACATGGCCGACGGCGGCGTTGCCGGGCAGGCGATCGATCACCTCGCGGCGGGAGAAGGCGTCGCCGACGAGGCCGAGGCGGCGCTCGGAGTGAAAACGCTTGCCGTCGAAGGAGACGATGCCGGCGGCTTCCTGGCCGCGGTGCTGCAGCGCGTGCAGGCCGAGCGCGGTGATCGCGGCCGCATCGGGATGGCCGAAGATGCCGAATACGCCGCATTCTTCGCGTAGCCGGTCGTCGTCGGGGTCGCGTAGGGTGGGTTCCGTCATGGTCATCGGCTGCCAATCATCTCAATGCACCATTCCCCTCGTTTCGAGCAATTGCTGCATCCCGCTCCGGCTCGAACGATCATAACCCGCATAAGCGCGATTCTCGGCAGGTCTGTCGAGTTCGCTGTGCCGGTCCGACGGGGCCTCGGGAGTATCGGTTTCCTCCGGCCGCGGCCGTCTCAGCTTCTTCAAAATGGTGCTTTCCGGGTCTTCCGGCAACATCGACATCAGCCATTGGCCGGTGCCGGCGAGGACGACCCGCGATTTCGCGCTTCTGACCCACTCGGGCTGGCTGCGATCGGGAACGAGCCAGCTGAAGAACTGGAACGCCACAACCACGATCACCAGGCCGCGGGCGAGACCGAACAGGAAGCCGAGGGTCCGATCGAGCGCGCCGACGCGGCTGTCGAGCACCATATCGGAGATTTTGATGGTGAAAACCGAGACCAGCAGCAGGGTACCCAGGAACACGCCGCCGACGACGGCGACGGTGGCTACAATGTCGTTGTTGAAGTACTGCCGGGCGTAAGGCAGCAGCTTGCTATAGGAGTAGAGCGTTACCGCGGCGGCCAGCACCCAGGCGGTGATCGAAAGCACCTCGCGCATGAAGCCGCGCACCATGGCGAGCAGGCCGGAAATCAGCATCACGACGATAAGCACGATGTCGAGCAGCGTAATTGGCATCGTTCGCTGGTCCGCTCGCTGATCGGAACTTGCCCGCTCGCGCATCCGCCCCGGTTCGGCACGCGCTGCGTGGGGAAACGCCAGCCGTGTATAGCCGGGCCGGCAAACCCCGTCACCCACCTTCTCCTACGCTTCGCGACTTGCCCTATGGTTAAGAATCCGGCGCGGTGGCAGGCAAGATCATCAATCGGGCTTACACCTCTTGGCCGCTCACACGCCGCAGCGGCGGCGTCCCGTCGCGGGCGATGTCGACCACGAGGTTGGCGAGCGTGCCGACGGTGATGAGTAACAGCCCGTTCGGCGTTTCGGTGTTCGCGGCTTCCGGGACGATGGCGCGAGCAAAGCCGAGCTTCTGCGCTTCCTTGAGCCGGGCGGCGGTCTGCGGCACCGGGCGGACCGCGCCGGAGAGCGAGACTTCGCCAAAATATACTGCGTCCGCCGGAAGCGGCGCGCGGGCGAGCGAAGACACCAAAGCCGCAGCGGCAGCGACATCGGCTGCCGGCTCCTGGATGCGCAGGCCGCCGGCGACATTGAGGTAGACGTCGTGGCCGGAGAGACGAACCCCGCAATGCGCTTCGAGCACAGCGAGCACCATCGACAGCCTGTTCGGGTCCCAACCGACGACGGCACGACGCGGGGTCCCGAGCGTGGTCGGGGCGACTAGCGCTTGGATTTCCACCAGGAGCGGCCGCGTTCCCTCGATCCCGGCGAAGACGGCGGTTCCCGGACTGCCGAGCTCGCGCTCGGAGAGGAACAGCTCGGACGGGTTGGCGACCTCCCGCAATCCGGCGCCGGTCATCTCGAACACGCCGATTTCGTCGGTCGGGCCGAAGCGGTTCTTGATCGCGCGCAGGATGCGGAATTGCTGCGCGCCTTCGCCCTGGAAGGAGAGCACGGCATCGACCATGTGCTCGACGACGCGCGGTCCGGCGATCTGCCCGTCTTTGGTGACGTGCCCGACCAGGATTACGGCGGCGCCCGTGCGCTTGGCGAAACGGATCAGTTCGCCCGCCGCGCCGCGGACCTGTGTCACCGTGCCGGGCGCGGCGTCGAGCGCCTGCGTCCACATCGTCTGGATCGAATCGATCACCAGCAGGTTCGGCACCGGACCTTGCGACAGCGTCGCCACGATGTCCTCGATCGAGGTTTCTGCCGCGATCTCGACCGTGGCATCGGCGAGACCGAGCCGCTCGGCGCGCAGCCGTACCTGCGCGACAGCTTCCTCGCCGGAGATGTAGACCGCGCGCTGGCGGCTGCGCGCAAACGCGGCCGCGACCTCGATCAGCAGCGTCGATTTGCCGATGCCGGGGTCGCCACCGAGGAGGAGGACCGAGCCGCGCACCAGCCCGCCGCCGGTGACCCGGTCGAATTCGGCGATGCCCGAGGCGAGCCGCGGCGTTTCCTGCGCCTGGCCCTTGAGCGGCTCGACCGCGAACAGCCGGCCCTTGCGCAACGAGCGCGCCGGCGCCGCGGCGCCTTCCTCGACGAACGTATTCCACTCGCCGCAGGCTTCGCAGCGACCGGCCCAGCGCGCTGAGGCGGCGCCGCAGTTTTGACAGATGAAGTTTTGTGCGCGCGGCGCCATTCAGGCCCCGCGATAAATCAGGCGGCAACGCGGTCCGAGGCGGGTCAGGATTTCGTAGCCGATGGTCCCCGCGGCTGCCGCGACCTCGTCGACGCCAATCCCTTCGCCAATGAACGTCGCGACATCGCCGCGCTGAACGACACCTTCCGCGAGCTCGGTGATGTCGATGCAGACCAGGTCCATCGAAATTCTGCCGGCGAACCGACAAAGCTTGCCGGCAATCATCGCCGCGCCGCCGCGCGCGCCATCGCTGCCGCTCGCGGCCCGAATAAGCCCGTCGGCATAGCCCAGCGCCGCGACGGCGAGCCGTGAATCGCGCTTAGCCGTCCAGGTGGCGCCGTAGCCGACCGCCTCGCCGCGCGCGACGCTGCGCACTTGCAGGATACGGCCGGTCAGTTCCACGACGCCGCGCATCGGATTGGGGCGGCCCGGAGTGGGGTTAATGCCATAGAGCGCCGCGCCGGGCCTCGCCATGTCGAAGAGCGCCGCGTCGCCGAGGAAGATGCCGGAGGAATTGGCGAGCGAGGCGGCAACGCCGAGATACAGCGAACGGACATCGCGAAACTGCTTGATCTGGCCGGCATTGAGCGCGTGGCCGACAATCTCGGCGCAGGCCAGATGACTCATCAACAGCGCGATGCCGTGATTCTCGGTTTGCACGCGTGCAGCGAGCGCCGCCGCTTCGTCGACGGAAATGCCGAGCCGGTTCATGCCGGTGTCGACGTGGAGCGCGGCGCCGCCTCGCCAGTTCTTGGCGGCGACGAAGGCGTCCCATTCGGCAAGCTCGGTCATGCTGTTGATGACCGGCCGCGCGTTAAGTTCCGGAAACGCGGTCGCTGCCTCGGGCGAAAATCCATTGAGGACGTAGATCGCCGCCTCGGCGGTGCAGCTGCGCGCGCGCCGCGCCTCGGCAATATTGGCGACGAAGAACGTCTTGCAGCCGGCGGCGGCGAGCTTCGTGGTCACCGGCTCGAGGCCGACGCCGTAGGCATTGGCTTTGACCACGGCCGCGCATTCGACGGTAAGGAGATGCCGCGCCAGCGCACGCCAATTCGCCTCGATCGCCTCGAGGTCGACGCAGAGCATCCCGCCGGTCTCGGGGTCCGCCGCCGGGCTGATCGGGTGGGTCAGGGTTTCCGCACGCGCCATGGCCGCGTTATGACTGGGCCTGCGGCGGCGGTAAAGCGCCGAACGCGGGCCTAGAAACTGGGCTGATGCTGATGCCCGGTCTCCAGATTGGCAAAGCGGGTGACGGCCGCCTCGAACTGCAATTCGATCGTCCCCGTCGGGCCGTGGCGCTGTTTACCGATGATGACTTCGGCTTTGCCCTCGACGCGCTCGCCTTCGGCCAGCCATTCGGCGAATTTTTCCCGGTTCGCCTCGGTCGGTTTGCGCATCTGGTGATAATATTCTTCGCGGAATACGAACAGGACCACGTCGGCGTCCTGTTCGATCGAGCCAGATTCACGCAGATCGGAAAGCTGCGGTCGTTTGTCGTCGCGTTGCTCGACCTGCCGCGATAATTGCGAGAGCGCCAGGATCGGCACATTGAGTTCCTTGGCGAGCGCCTTGAGCCGGGTGGTGATTTCAGTGATCTCCTGCACGCGGTTTTCGCTGGAGCGCCGGCTCGTCCCTTGCAGCAGCTGCACATAGTCGACCACGATGAGGTCAAGGCCGCGCTGGCGCTTGAGCCGCCGCGCGCGCGCCGCCAATTGGCCGATCGACAGACCGCCGGTCTCGTCGACATAGAACGGCAGGTTTTGCAGCTCGATGGAGACGTCCTTGATCTTCTCGAAATCGGCTTCGGCGATGGCGCCGCGACGGATCTTGTTCGACGGTATGCCGGTCTGTTCGGAGATGATCCGGGTGGCGAGTTGTTCGGCCGACATTTCCAGCGAGAAGAAGCCGACGATGCCGCCATTGACGGTCGCCATGTGCCCGTCGGCGCGGACCTCGCCCGACCATGCCTTGGCGACATTGTAGGCGATGTTCGTCGCCAGCGCGGTTTTGCCCATGCCCGGCCGGCCGGCGAGGATAATGAGATCCGACGGCTGCAGACCGCCCATGCGTGAATCGAGATCGGTCAGGCCGGTGGCGAGCCCGGAGAGGCTGCCGTCGCGCTGATAAGCATGTGCGGCCATGTCGACCGCGGTGGTCAACGCCTGGGCAAAGCGCTGGAAGCCGCTGTCATAGCGGCCGGTTTCGGCCAGCTCGTAAAGCCGGCGCTCGGCATCCTCGATATGGCTCTGCGGCGTCGCTTCGACCGGCGCGTCGTAGGCGATGTTGACCATGTCCTCGCCGATGGCGATCAGATCGCGGCGGATCGAGAGGTCATAGACGGTCCGCCCGTAGTCCTCGGCATTGATGATGGTTGTCGCTTCCGCGGCCAGCCGCGCCAGATATTGGTTGACGGTCAAGCCGGCGATATCGAAGTCCGTCGGCAGGAAGGTCTTCAGCGTCACCGGGGTCGCCAGCTTTCCGGCGCGGATCAGGCTGCCGCCCAGTTCGAAGATGCGCTGGTGGATCGGCTCGTAGAAATGCTTCGCCTCGAGGAAATCGGAAATACGGTAGAACGCCTCGTTATTGACGAGAATGGCGCCGAGCAGCGCCTGCTCGGCCTCGATATTGTGCGGCGGCGCGCGGAACGTGGGTTCCGCGGGAGCCTGCTTGCGCGCGATCGAATCGATAGCTGCCATAGTCCCGATCAGGGGATTTGCATGTGGCCGATTTGCGGTCACTCAACATCGTGGATCACTCTACGACGGCGACACTTGTCTGGGCACTCGCGACCGTTGACGCAACCACGCACGTCCTGTCGATAGTCGAGCGGGGCGGCAATGGGAAACCCTCATTGCGGCTTTCCCCACTACTCACCGTACGCCGATGAGGAATCAACTCGATGCCGACCGGCTCTTGACGGCCGCCTGGCGCCTCCGAATCCCGCCGCACTATTCGCCGGCGAGTCGCATCTGCGCGGGGTAACCGGTGTCGAGCGCGCGCAACCGCACTTCCTCGCGCGCGATGTAGTCGCGGGTCTGCGGCACCACGCCCTTGCGCTTGGCGACCTGGATCTGGAACACGACCATGTCGCTCTCGCGGAACGCCATCTCCGAGGAGGCGAGGTAGAACTCCCACATGCGCACGAAGCGCCGGTCGTAAAGCCGCTCGGCGTCCTCGCGATGGGCGAGGAACCGCTCGCGCCAGGCCTTGAGCGTCTCCGCATAGTGCAGTTGCAGGATCTCGACGTCGGTGACGATCAAACGCGCCCGCTGGATCGCCGGCAGCACCTCCGAGAGGGCAGGGATATAGCCTCCGGGGAAGATATATTTGGCGATCCAAGGATTGGTGACGCTGGGCGGCCCGCTGCGCCCGATCGTGTGCAGGAGAAGAATGCCGTCATCGTCGAGGAGTTGCGCGCATTTGCGGAAATAGGTGTCGTAGAACCCGACCCCGACATGCTCGAACATGCCGACCGACACAATGCGATCGAAGCGGCCGGTGACATCGCGATAATCCACGAGCCGGAAATCCGCCTCCTCGCTGCGGCCGCGCTCGATCGCTCGATGTTGCGCGCGCGCGTGCTGCTCCTGCGACAGGGTAATGCCGGTAACACGCGCACCGGCGATCTCGGCGAGATAAAGCGCAAGGCCGCCCCAGCCGCATCCGATATCGAGCACCCGCGCGCCCGGCTCGACGCGAAGCTTGGCGGTGAGATGCCGTCGCTTGGCGAGCTGGGCATCGTCGAGCGACGCGTTCGGGTTTTCGAAATAGGCGCAGCTATATTGCTGGTCGCTGTCGAGGAACAGCGAATAAAGCCTACCGTCGAGATCGTAGTGGTGCGCGACATTGTGCCGCGCGCGCGAGCGCAAATTGAGTTGCTGCAGGCGGCGGAACAGATAGCGCAGCAGCCGCGCCGGCAGCGCCCAGGTCGGCGCGGCGATCTGTTCCTGGTGCATCAGGAGGGCGAGGACGTCGGCGAGCGAGCCCTGCTCAAGGACGAACGTCCCGTCCATGTAAGCTTCGCCGAGCCGCAGCTCGGGATCGAGCAGGACCGCGCGCTGCGCCTTGGCGTCGGTGAAGCGCACGGCGAGGGGAGCGCCGGTGCCATCGCCGAAAGTGTAGGTGTCGCCCGCAGCCGACGTCACCCGCAGAGAGCCGCGGCGGATAAACCGACCTAGGAATAGCGACAGCAACCGATCCACGGGACCGCCTCCACGCACAACCAGCCTCAACGCCGCTCCGCGCTTTCACACAAAGCTTGGCGCCTCGGCCGGCTCCATCCCAGCCCATCGGCGCCTTGCGTCAGCGGCGTGTTGTCGTTGCCGTCATTAAAACAAAATCCTCGTTGACCAGCAATGCGGTGGCTGCGGCCTCTTTCGCCACGGCCGTGACGCCCGCTCGCATTCGGCCGGTTTTGGGGTAAGGATGAGCGGTCAAGCCGACAAAGACTTGAGGAGGAGGTCAGGGTGACCCGGGGTCTCGCGCCTATGATTGGCCTGTTGGCGGCGTTAGCGCCGGCCATGGCGCATGCCCAAACCAATATCGACCAGGGCAAGACGGCGGCGCAGATCTTCACCGAAGCTTGCTCGGCCTGTCACAAAGCGGCGCGCGGGCTCGCGAACGGCAAGGGAAGCTATGCGCTGACCGAATTCCTGCACGAGCACTACACGACGAGCCGCGACCAGGCGGCGGCGCTCGCCGCTTATGTGCTCGGCGCCGGCAGCGGACCGAAGCCGCCTATCGAACGCCCGGCGGCCGCGGTCGGGGACCCCAAGGCGAACAATCGCCAGACGCGAAAGCCCGAAGAGCCGCCGCCGCCGGCAAGCGCAAAGCTGCAGCCGCCGGCCGCCGAGGAACCCAAGCCGCATGACGCGGGGATCGCCGTCGAAGAGCCCGGCCGGGCCGGCCGCCAACCGGCGGACAAGCGGCGCGAGACGCGCGCGCCGGCCACCGCGACGCGCGGTCATCGCAAGGAGCCGGAAGCGCCGTTCCCGGCCGCGGAGCCCAGCGAGGACGCACACGAGCCCGCGCCGGCCACGCGCGAGCCGGCCGCTGCAGACGCGACCACGCATGGGAGCGAGATGCCGGGCCAGCAAGCGAGCCCAACGCCGGACGCCGCCGTGTCGACGGATTCCACCTCTGGCGACAATGCGCCGGTGCCGCGCGACAATATTCCCGACTGAAGCAGGTCGAGCTGCGATCAGCTCTTTTCGTCCGCGGGAGGAGTTTCGGCCGGTTCCGGATCTTCGCGACCGCGCAGCGACTCGGCCGCCTCGGGCTCGAAGAAGGCCTCGGCCGCAATCACCGCCGCTTCTTCCGGCGTCGGCTCTTCGCGCAGTTGCGCCACGTCCTCGCCGCGCTCGATGCGTGCCGCCTCGTCGTTGTTGCGGGCGACAATGACCGTGACCAATGTCTCGATCTCCGGATGCAGCGATATCGGGACGGGATGCTGCCCGATCGTCTTGATCGGGGCGTTGAGCGCGATCTGGCCACGGTTCACGGTGAATCCCGCCGTGGCGATGAGAGCAACGAGGTCGCGCGGCGAGACTGATCCGAAGAGCTGGCCCGCTTCCGAGGCTTGTCGCAGCACCGTGAATTTCTTTCCGTTGAGCTTGTCGGCGACAACAGCGGCCTCACCCTTGAGCGTGAGCGAACGCGCTTCAAGCTCGCTTTTCATCGTTTCAAATCGGGTGCGGTTCTCCGCCGTGGCGCGCAAGGCCTTGCCCCGCCGAAGCAAGAAATTGCGAGCGAAGCCGTCCTTGACGCGCACAACCTCGCCCATCTGCCCCAGCCGGGCCACGCGTTCGAGCAAGATCACTTCCATCTCGGTCTCTCCTTCGGCACCTTCGCGCCTCGCCGCGCCGGCACCAGGTCCGCCTAGCGGATCACGTAGGGCAACAGCCCCAGGAAACGCGCGCGCTTGATCGCCTGCGCGAGCTCGCGCTGCTTCTTTGCTGAAACCGCCGTGATCCGGCTCGGAACGATCTTCCCGCGTTCCGAAACGAAGCGCTGCAGCAGCTTGACGTCCTTGTGGTCGATCTTCGGCGCGTTGGCGCCCGAGAACGGACAGCTCTTGCGACGGCGGAAGAACGGGCGGCGTGCGCCGCCGGCGGATTGCGATGAGAAAGCCATGGTCAGAGCTCCGTTGCCGCGTCGGCGTCGTCAGCGCCTTCGCGCGGGCGCCGGTCACGGTCACGGTCGCGGTCGCGGTCACGCGGACGGTCTCCGCGCCGATCATCGCGGTCGCGGTCGCGATCGACACGGCGCATCATGGCGGAGGGACCTTCCTCGTGCTCCTCGACCCTGATGGTGAGATAACGCAGCACGTCCTCATTGAGACGTTCCAGGCGTTCGATCTCATTCACCGCCGTCGGTGGTGCATTGAGGTTCATCAAGGTGAAATGCGCTTTACGGTTCTTGCGCAGCCGGTAAGAGAGCGACTTCACGCCCCAATACTCGGTTTTGGCGATCGAACCGCCCAGTCCCTCGATGACGCCCTTCAAATGCGCGGTCAATTCCTCGACCTGCTGCGCGCTCGCGTCCTGGCGCGCAAGGTAGACGTGCTCGTAGAGCGGCATGAATGCCCTTTCCCGTTGCTCTCGCCCGCTCCCGGCGCCAAGCCCCTCGAGCCTTTCGGGAAAGGCTCGAATGCTCTGAAGGCGGGGACACCGGACGCCGGACCGCGAGATCCTACCGCGCTCGCCCCCTCAGGTCCGCGCGGCCGTCCGTTCAGCCCCCGGCCGGGGGTCGAGCGGAAAAACAGGCCTTATACGCGGGCCGCCGCGAAACGCAAGCGGATCAGCGGCGGCGGCGCGGGGCGGAGGTGGTCTGAATGAGCTCGGCGAGCCGCACCGCCAATTGGACGCCTTCGCGAATTTGCTTGGCACTGGCGTTGGCGGCGGACGGCTTCGCGCGCAGCTTCTGCAGCTTGGCGAGCAGAAGCTCGAGGCTCTGCTTCAGGAGCCGTTGCCGGAACTCGGGATCCTGGCGCGCCTGGGCCAGTTCGGCATCGGTGACCAGCGCAGAGGCGTTCATGAAAGGTGGCTCGTGCACGATCTCTAAGGTGTCGGCGTTCCGACGCGGCAAGCCTAGCAAATCGCGGTTTTCGCTTCCTTACCCGCAATCCGGGCCGACGCGCGCCTCCTTGACTCGACCGCAATCGCGGTATCTTTCGCGGCTTTCCAGGGGCGGCAATGGCGGCGGCATTCGTCTTTCCCGGCCAAGGCAGTCAGTCGGTCGGCATGGGCAAGGGGCTCGCCGACGCCTTTGCGGCTGCCCGGCAAGTCTTTGAGGAAGTCGACGCGGCGCTGGGGGAACGGCTCAGCGCGATCATCTGGGACGGGCCGGCGGAGCGGCTGACCCTTACTGAGAACGCACAGCCGGCGCTCATGGCCGTCTCGCTTGCCGCGTTGCGGGTTCTCGAAACCGACGCCGGCGTCGATCTGGCGCGTGACGTGGCCTTCGTCGCCGGTCACTCGCTCGGCGAATACTCGGCGCTCGCCGCCGCGCAGTCGCTCACCATCGCCGATGCGGCGCGGCTCCTGCGCATCCGCGGCCGCGCCATGCAAAAGGCCGTGCCCGTCGGCGCTGGCGCCATGGCCGCGCTCATCGGGGTTGATCTCGCCCAAGCGAGGGCGATCGCCGCCGAGGCCGGCGGCATCTGCGCGGCCGCGAACGACAATGGCGGCGGACAGGTGGTCCTCTCGGGCGAGACAAAAGCGGTCGAACGCGCAGTCGAAGTCGCCAAAGCGAAGGGGGTGAAACGGGCGATGATGTTGCCGGTCTCCGCTCCGTTTCATTGTCCGCTGATGCGGCCGGCTGCGGAAGCCATGGCCGAGGCGCTCTCGAAGGTCGCCGTCAGGCCGCCCCGCGTTCCGCTCGTCGCCAATGTGCGTGCCGAACCGACCAGCGATCCGACCGTTATCGTTCGCTCCCTGATCGAGCAGGTGACGGATACGGTCCGCTGGCGCGAATCGGTCCTCTTCATGGTGCAAGCGGGCGTGACCACGTTCTACGAGGTCGGCGCCGGCAAGGTGCTTGCCGGCTTGATCAGACGCATCGCCGAAACAGCCAAGGCATCTTCGATCGGCACGCCCGAGGACATCATCCGGTTCAAGACTGAACGCGGTTGACGCTTCGGCGGCGGGAAGGACGGCCCATGTTCGAACTCACCGGCAAGACGGCATTGATCACCGGGGCGACGGGCGCGATCGGCGGCAGCATCGCCCGCACGCTGCATGCGCAGGGCGCCACCGTCGCGATCTCCGGCACGCGCAAAGAGATGCTTGATCGGCTCGCCGCCGAGCTCGGCGGCCGCGTCCATGTCCTGCCGTGCAACCTCGCCGACAGCGCGGCCACCGAGGCCCTGGTCCCCGGCGCCGAAGCGGCAATGGGTCAACTCGATATCCTCGTCGCCAATGCCGGGGTGACCAAGGACAATCTGTTCGTGCAACTGCGCGACGAGGATTGGGAGCAGGTCATCTCCATCAATCTCTCCGCCACCTTCCGTCTCGCCCGCGCCGCGGTGCGCGGCATGATGCGCCGCCGCTTCGGGCGGATCATCGCCATCACCTCGGTGGTCGGCACGACCGGCAATCCGGGGCAGGCCAATTACGCCGCCGCCAAAGCCGGGATTACCGGCATGGTCAAGGCGATCGCGCAGGAATATGCCAAGCGCGGCGTCACCGCCAATTGCGTCGCGCCGGGGTTCATCGTCACGCCGATGACGGACAAGCTCAATGACAAACAGCGCGAAGGCATCCTCGAGAAGATCCCGGCAAACCGGGCCGGCACCACCGGCGAGGTGGCTGCCGCAGTCGCCTTTCTGGCCTCGAACGAGGCGGCCTATGTGACCGGTCAGACATTGCATGTGAACGGCGGAATGGCCATGATTTGAATGCGATAGGCCCTACGCCGGCCGCGTGCCGCCGCGCTAGTCAACGCGTTGGAAGTGTGGTAACCGAACCGCGACTGGGCTGGGGTGCCGGCAAGCCGGAGAGCGGGGCGCAAATGTCTGCCTCTGAATCGGTGTCGACCCGCGGCCGTCGCCCACGACGAGACCGCGACGTGATCAATTAAGGTCGCCTTGAAAGATGAGGTCGGAAAGATGAGTGATATCGGCGAGCGGGTGAAGAAGATCGTCGTGGAGCATCTCGGCGTCGAGCCCGACAAGGTGACCGAGAACGCTAGCTTCATCGATGATCTTGGCGCCGACAGCCTCGACACGGTCGAGCTCGTCATGGCCTTCGAGGAGGAGTTTGGTTGCGAGATCCCGGACGATGCCGCCGAAACCATTTTGACCGTAGGCGACGCCATCAAATTCCTCGAAAAGAACGCGAAAAGCTGACACCGGACGCCGTCCCCTTGCCGTCGTACGGTGCGCGCGGGCGAGCCGCCCGTTCGCTATCGCGCGCGGACGGAATGTTCACGGGCGTGCTTGAACGGAATAGCTGCGGACCAAACGTTCGCCGGGAGCGCGGATGATGAGACGTGTCGTCGTCACTGGCCTGGGTATGGTGACGCCGCTCGGCTGCGGGGTCGAAAACACGTGGCAGCACATTCTCGCGGGAAAAAGCGGGATCGGACGCATTGAGAAGTTCGAAGTCTCCGATCTGCCGTGTCAAATTGCCGGCCAGATCCCACTTGGCGACGGTTCCGGCGGCACCTTCAACGCCGATCAATGGATGGAGCCGAAAGAGCGGCGCAAGGTTGACGACTTTATCCTCTTCGCCATGTCCGCGGCGCGGCAGGCGCTGGACGATGCCAGGTGGCATCCGCGCGAATATGAGGATCAGATCGCGAGCGGCGTCCTCATGGGCTCGGGCATCGGCGGCATCGAGGGGATTGCCGAAACCGCGCTGACTTTGCGCGACCGCGGTCCGCGCCGGGTCTCGCCGTTCTTCATTCCCGGCCGGATCATCAATCTCGCCTCCGGTTACATTTCGATCGCGCATTCGTTGAAGGGACCCAATCACGCCGTGGTCACCGCCTGCTCGACCGGCGCGCATGCGATCGGCGATGCCGGCCGGTTGATCGCGCTCGGGGATGCCGACGTGATGGTGGCCGGCGGCGCTGAATCGCCGGTCAGCCGCATCGCACTGGCCGGATTTGCCGCCTGTCGAGCGTTGTCGACGGGATTCAACGATGCGCCGGAGCGCGCCTCGCGGCCTTACGATCGCGATCGCGACGGATTCGTCATGGGCGAAGGCGCGGGCGCCGTCGTGCTCGAAGAATATGATCACGCCAAGGCGCGCGGCGCTCGCATCTATGGCGAGCTCATTGGCTACGGACTTTCCGGCGACGCGTTTCACATCACCGCCCCGGCCGAGGACGGCGACGGCGCGTTTCGCTGCATGAGGGCTGCGATTCGCCGCGCCGACATAGCGCCGGGCGACATCGACTACATTAACGCGCATGGCACCTCGACGCCGCTCGGCGACGAGATCGAGCTCAAAGCGGTCGAGCGTCTGGTCGGCAATTCCGCGGGGCGCATCGCGATGTCGTCCACCAAGTCTTCAGTCGGTCATCTCCTCGGCGCCGCAGGCGCGGTCGAGGCGATCTTCTGCCTGCTGGCGATCCGCGACGAGGTGGCGCCGGCGACCCTCAATCTGGAAAATCCGTCGGTCGCCACCGCGATCGATCTCGTGCCGCAGAAGCCGCGCAAGCGTCCGATCAATGTCGCGCTCTCCAACTCGTTCGGGTTCGGCGGCACCAATGCTTCGCTGGTGTTTCGCCGGATGCAGTAGCGCCGACCACCTTTCCGCCATATTTGCTCCGCAGTCGCCTGCAATTCACTGGTGAATGAGCGGCTCTTCAACGTACGCATCGCCAGACGAGGGAGAATCTGCAAGCATTCGGTCCGGCCGTGGCTCGCTGCCATCGCCGATTGTGTTCAGTACGAGAGCGGATAGCCGGTGAAAGGATCCGATCAACCACCAAATGGCAGCGGACACGCTGCGGCACGTTTACGGGCCGCGGCGGCGCGCGCCGCCGAAAGGCTGGAGCAAAAATCGCGCTCCGGAACGCCGGCGGCGGAACAATCCTCGAACGCGTCGAAATCGGCGACTCGGGGCGAGACGATGCAGGCGGCCGGCGTCGGACCGAGCGCGATAATGGCGGAACGAAACGCCACGACTACCGCGCAACGACCACGCTCGGCTCTGGCGCATGCCGACCAGCCGGTGCAAGCTATAGCGGAGCGGTCGACGAACGGGGCCGGCGCGGCTTTCTTCGCTTCGAACGGGCGCAAGCGAGTGTCGGGTGAGCGGGCGCCGGTGACGAACGAACCTTATCCGCCGCTCTCGAACGGGCTGAATGGTGTTGGTACGGCCGGCATGGACGCGAAAAACTTCAAGCCAATAACGCCGCGCAGCCCGCGCACGGCTTTGGAGCCGGACATGATCGAGGCGCCGGCGCGGCGTTCGAAAAGCGTGCGCAACCCGTTCGTCGTCATCGGCAACGCAATCATCAGTCTCTTCGTGCTCGCGGCCATCGTAGCCGGTATCGCGCTCGTCTCCGGCAAGCAGCGGTTCGAAGCGGCGGGTCCGTTGCCCGACGACAAAGTCGTCAACATTCCGCGCGGCTCGGGGATCCGCGACATTGCCGATGTCCTCACCCGCGAAGGTGTCATCGATCAATCATGGGTGTTCATCGGCGGCGTGCTCTTGCTCAAGGCGCGCGAGGATCTCAAGGCCGGCGAATATCAGTTCAAGGCGCACGCCAGCTTGCGCGACGTGGTGGCGACCATCGTCGAGGGCCGGGTGGTGACGCATCAGCTCGCCATCCCGGAAGGCTTTACCTCCGAGCAGATCGTCGCGCGTCTCCTGGACGACGACGTCCTGACCGGGAACGTCAAGGAAATCCCGCGCGAAGGGAGCCTGCTCCCCGACACGTACAATTTCACCCGCGGCGTCACCCGCGAGCAGATCATCCAGCGCATGCAGCAGGCACAGCAGCACCTGCTCAAGGACATCTGGGACCATCACTCTGCCGATCTGCCGCTGAAGACGCCGGATCAACTCGTCATTCTCGCCTCGCTGGTCGAGAGGGAGACCGGCAAGCCCGAAGAGCGCACGCGCGTTGCCGCCGTGTTCGTCAATCGGCTGAAGCAGAAGATGAAGCTGCAATCCGATCCGACCATCATCTACGGATTGGTCGGCGGCAAAGGCACGCTCGGCCGGCCGATCATGAAGAGCGAGATCGATCAGCCGACGCCGTACAATACCTACCAGATCGACGGATTGCCGCCTGGCCCGATCGCCAATCCCGGCCGCGCCTCACTTGAAGCCGCCGCCAATCCCGCCCGCACGCGCGAGCTTTATTTCGTAGCCGACGGCACCGGAGGTCATGCCTTCGCGGAGACCTACGAGCAGCATCTGAAGAACGTCGCACGCCTGCGCCAGTCCGAAAACGAGCAGAAGGACCAGGCTCCGGCCAACGCGCAATTGATTTCCTCGCCACCGCAGGCCTCGGCTGCTCCTCCCGCTCCCTCGCCGCCGCCGCCGCCGCGCCGTACAAACCACCGCAATCAGCAGCACTAAGCCTTGTGACGGCGAAAGGTCGCCGCTAAGTTCGGCGCGATTTTTTCCGCCGGAGATCGGGTTTCATGGCGCTGTCGAGCATGACCGGTTTTGCTCGCGGCCACGGCGTGCACGGCTCTTATGCTTGGGCCTGGGAAGCCAAATCGGTCAACGGCAAGGGGCTCGACTTGCGGCTGCGTCTGCCGCCCGGATGGGACGCGATCGAGGCAGCGGTGCGCGCTCACGCCGCCGAGAAGCTGGCGCGCGGCTCGGTCCAGGCCAATTTGACGGTGGAGCGCACCGGCATCCTGCCGACCGTGCGGGTCAACGCCGCGGTGCTCGAAGCGGTGCTGACGACGGTGCGTCAGCTCGCGTCGCGCGTCGAAGCGTCGCCGCCCTCGCTTGACGGGCTGCTCGCGCTCAAAGGCGTGATGGAGATCGGCGAAGCCGATGAGAGCGAAGTCGAGCGGCGTGCCGCGGAGACGACGGTCATTGCCGGTTTCGCCGCGGCGATCGCCGCACTCGCCGAGATGCGCCGCCACGAAGGCGCGACGCTCGGCGATGTGCTGGAGACGCGGCTTGCCGACATTGCCGCGCTGACCAAGCGGGCGGAGCTTGCGCCCGGCCGCCGGCCCGAGGCGATACGAGCGCGAATCGCTGAGCAGGTGGCGATGCTGCTGTCGCAGTCCGAGCGATTCGATCCGGACCGGCTGCATCAGGAAGCGATCCTGATCGCGGCCAAGGCCGATATCCGTGAGGAGCTTGACCGCCTGGCCGCGCATGTGGCGCAAGCTCGGCTGCTCATGGGGCAGGGCGGATCAATCGGCCGCCGCCTCGATTTTCTCGCGCAAGAGCTCAACCGGGAAGCCAATACGCTTTGCGCCAAGTCGAACGATGTCGAGCTCACCAATGTCGGCCTGGAGCTCAAAGCCGCGGTCGAGCAATTTCGCGAGCAAGTGCAGAACGTGGAATAGAATGGCGCGCGCAGGAAAAAATCCGGAGAAGATCGCGCGCCGCGGCCTGATGCTGGTCTTGTCCTCGCCCTCCGGCGCCGGCAAGACCACGCTCTCGCGCATGCTGCTCAAGGCCGACCGCAACGTCGAGCTTTCCGTGTCGGTAACGACGCGTCCGCAGCGGCGCGGCGAGATCGACGGGCGCGACTATCATTTCATCGATCTCGCCCGTCTCAAGGAGATGGTGAGGGCCAACGACCTCCTGGAATGGGCCGAAGTATTCGGCTTTTGCTATGGCACGCCGCGACGCCCGGTCGAGAAGGCGTTGCGGGCCGGCCGCGACGTGCTCTTCGACATCGACTGGCAGGGGACGCAGCAACTGCGCGAAAAGGCGCGCAACGATCTGGTCAGCGTCTTCATCCTGCCGCCCAGCGTCAAGGAGTTGGAACGCCGGCTCAAGCGCCGCGCCCAAGATAGTCGCGACATCATCGGCGCGCGGATGGCAAAAGCCTCCGGCGAGATGAGCCATTGGCCGGAATACGACTACGTCATCGTCAATCGCGACAAGGACCAAGCCTTCGTCGAGGTCGAGGCGATCCTCGCCGCGGAACGGCGCAAGCGCGAGCGGCAGGTGGGCCTTTCCGCCTTCGTGCGTGCGTTGCAGGCGAAGCTGTGAGGCGCTCGCGCTCTTTTTCTGCCGGGCGCTTTCCGATCGAGACTTTAAGCCGCCAGGATGGTGCGGCCGACCACCCGGCCGGCACGCAAATCCTCCAGCGCCGCCTGCGCTTGAGCTAGTGGCCGATCGTGGATCGGAATTGGCTTGATCTTTCCCGAGCGGGCAAGGTCGAGCAGTTCCCGCGTCTCGGCAAGCGTGCCGGTGAACGAGCCTTCGATCGCTATCGGCCTAATGGCGAACATGGCGGCGGCGATCGAAAACGTCCCGCCAAGGAGTCCCGTCACTACCAGTTTGCCGCCGCGCCCCAGGACACCGGTGGCAAATTGCATCGACTTGTCGGAGCCGACGAAGTCGCAAGCCGCGAGCACGCCGCCGCCGCTCGCCGCCATCAGCGCCTTGCGGGTTTGCGGATCGGCGGGATCGTAGGCTTGTGCCGCACCGCCGGCGATCGCCGCCTTCCGCTTCTCCGGATCGATGTCGGCGACGATCGGCGGCTCGCGGAACAGCGCGCGCGCAATCGCGAGGCCCATCATACCCACGCCGCCGACTCCGACGAGCAGAACCGGACCGCGCTCCGGCCGTGCGGTCAGACGTTTGAGCGCCGAATAGGCGGTCAGTCCCGAGCACATCAACGCTCCGGCGAATGCCGCCGAGAGCGGCGCATAATCCAAAAGGTAGCGCGGGTGCGGAACGAGCACATGCGTGGCGAAGCCGCCGTCTACGCCGATGCCGAGATGACGCGGGGCGGCGCAGAGATTTTCCTCCCCGGCGAGACACGCGGGGCAAGTGCCGCAGCCGATCCAAGGAAAGACGGCGACCCGGCGGCCGCGGATCGCGTCGCCGGCCTCCGGCCCGGCGGCCTCGACGACGCCGGCAATCTCGTGCCCGAGCGTAAATGGCAGCGCGCGTCCGGCGGTGACGTCGAGCCGCTTCTCGCCGCCGAGCGAGAAATAGCCGTCCTGCAGGTGCAGGTCGGAATGGCACACGCCGCAGCGCTCGACGCGCACGAGCACCTCGCTGCCGCGCGGCGTCGGGCAATCGATGACGGTTTCGCAAAGCGGCTGCCCGTAAGCGACCAGCGATTGGCGATGCATTTTGGTCATGGTGGCGCTTTCTCCGACGGCTTCAGGTCCCGGCATCATGCCCGAGACCGCGGATCGCGGCGAGAGCTCGCGCCAATGCGACGAAGCCGGCGACCGGAATCTCCTCGGCGCGTGCCGTCGGGCTGAGCCCAGCCGCCGCGATCAGGCTCGGCACCTCGACGCCCAGCGAGCGCAGGCTTTGGCGCAGCATTTTCCGCCGCTGTCCGAAGGCGGCCTGGGTCACGGCCTCCAAGGTCCGCCGGTCGCAGGCGAGCGGCGCCGCCCGCGGGAGGATACGCACCACCGAGGATGTCACCTTGGGCGGCGGCACGAATGCCGACGCCTTCACGTCGAAAAGTATCCGCGGTTCGCAACGCCACTGCACCAGCACGGACAAGCGTCCGTAGCTCTTGGTGCCCGCTTCGGCAACCAGGCGTTCGGCGACTTCGCGCTGGAACATGAGGATCGCGGCATCGTACCAAGGCGGCCATGGCTCGGCCTGATCCAGGCCACGAGCAAAGCAGTCGCGATGTTGTAGGGCAGGTTGGCGACGATGCGCACCGGAGCGTCGACGCGCGAGCGCGGATCGAAAGCGAGCGCGTCGGCCGCGACGACGTCGAGCCGATCGGGATAGCGGGCGGCGATCTCCTGTAGGGCCGCAATGGCCCGCTCGTCGCGTTCGACTGCGATGACGCGAGCGGCGCCGAGCGCCAACAAAGCGCGGGTCAATCCCCCCGGGCCGGAGCCGACTTCGAACACGGTCACGCCGGCAAGCGGCCCGGCCGCGCGGGCGATGCGCGCCGTCAGGTTGAGATCAAAGAGGAAATTCTGCCCAAGCGATTTCCTGGCGACGAGTCCGTGGCGGCGAATGACTTCGCGCAGTGGCGGCAGTTCGTCTTGCGCGGCGGTCACGGGGCGCCAAGCGGCGCCGGCGCCTTCGCTGCGGCAAGCCGCGCCGCCAGCCGGAGCGCGGCGATCAGGCTGGTCGCGTCCGCCCGGCCGCTCCCGGCGATGTCGAAAGCGGTGCCGTGGTCGGGCGAAGTGCGCACGAAGGGCAGGCCGAGCGTGACATTGACGGCGTGATCGAAAGCGAGTGTCTTGATCGGGATCAGCGCCTGGTCGTGATACATGCACAAGGCGGCATCGTAGGTCGCGCGCGCGCGTTCATGGAACAGCGAGTCCGCCGGCATCGGACCCCGCGCATCGATGCCGTCAGCACGAAGCCGCGCGACCGCCGGCGCAACGATGGCACGGTCCTCCTCGCCGAACGCGCCGTCTTCGCCGGCGTGGGGATTGAGGCCGGCGACGACGAGGCGCGGCCGCGCAATGCGAAACCGGGCGGCGAGGTCGCGGGCGACGATGCGCCCGGTCTCGACTACGAGCTCGGTCGACAGATGCTGGAATATTTGCCGCAGCGGAAGGTGGATCGTCACCGGCACGACGGCGAGCTCGGGCGACCACAGCATCATCACCGGCCGCATCGATTTGCCGGTCGCTTGCTGCACGAGCGTGGCCAAGAACTCGGTGTGGCCCGGCTCGGCGAAGCCCGAATCGTAGAGGACGTTTTTTGCCACCGGGTTGGTGACCACGGCGGCCGCAGATCCGGCCAGGACATCGGACACGGCGCGGCGGATGGACGCGATCGCGGCCGGCGCACTCGACCGATCCGGCCGGCCCGGCGCGGCGCTCGCCGCGACCTCCATGGCCACGACCGGCAAAGCCGCGGAAAACTTCGCGGCCGCGGTCGCAGGCGTTACCGTGGCAATAGGAACATCGAGACCGAGTCGCTCGGCGCGCCGGCGTAGAAAATCGGCGTCGGCGACAATATAGAACCTCGGAATGTCGAGCTCGGCGCGGCGACACCAGACCGCAAGCGCGAGGTCGGGGCCGATCCCGGCGGGCTCGCCGAGCGTCAATGCCAGCGGCTGCACGAATGTCGCTTCTATTTGGTGACCTGGTCTTCAGGCATCTTGTATTCGATCATCGCCGCGCGCCGCAAATCCTCGAGATAATGCTTGGCTTTCACGCCGAACTTCTGCTGGAACATTTGATCGCGGATTTCGTGCATGCCCGGCGTTTCCGTTTTCGTCTCCTTCTTGGCACACACCGCGAACATCTGCACCCCCTCCGCCGTCGTCTCCGGCGGGGTCAGATGGCCCAGCGGCGTGCCGTCGAGGATGCCGCGCAATTGTTGCGGCAGGTCGGCGGAAAATTTAGACACCTGGTCGCGCACCGCGACGTCCCTGAGTGCGCGGGCGAAGGGAATGCCTTCGTTGCAGCTCAGAAAGCGGGCCCGCAAAGCTTCGGCGTCCTGTTTGCGCGCTTCGATCGCGGTCTCGGGCGAACCCCGCGGCACGATGAAGACGACGGGGTTCATGATGTACTCGTACCCCACCTGATCCTTCTCGTCGGGTTTGTGCAACTGAAGTTGCGCCTCGACGTCGCTATCCCGGATCTCCAGGCTCGCCTTGAACCGCCCGCGCACCAGCGAGGTCCATGCAATCTGGGCCCGCAGGCGCCGCTTGAGCGTGTCGGCGTTGGTGCCGCTGCTGGCAAGCACTTGCGCGAACTTTTGCGCGTCGAGGCCCATGTTCGTGGCAATCCGGTTGAAGGCGTTATCCACGTCCGCGTCGGGAACTTCGAGGGTGAAACGTTTGGCTTCGTTCACCTCCAAAATCTCGTCGATCAGGCTGTCGATGACTTCCTTGCGCGGCGGCACTTTCTTCGTGCTCAGCTGCATGAATTTGCTGCGATACTCGACGTCGAGCGCGGTGATCGGCTGGCCGTTGACCAGCGCGACAATCTGTTGCGCGCGTGCATCGGAGACCACCGCAACGACCATTGCTGTCGCCAGCGTCGTCGCAACGAGACCTGTCCGCGCGGCAGCTCGGATCACTGCTATGGCCTCTTAGCTCTATTCGGCGAACGCGGCGCTCTCGCACCGCTTCCGCCTCCCTTCCAGCCTGCGATCATCCTCAAGCCCATCTTACAGCTTCGCGGCGGAATTTAGTATGCCGCGGAGCCGATCGCGGGCAACACGTCAGGGCCCAGGGTCCGCAAGCTGAACTGGAGCATGAATGTGTTGTTGGGCGTCGGGGTGACCCCGGTATAGGTGTAGGACGTGAAGTAATTCAGCGCCAACAACAGACAATCGTCGACGTAACCAACGCCGACCCGCGTCGTGTCGAATTGGTGGACGGCGAGATCATAGCGGATGGAGCCGAGCAGCACCCAGTTCTGCGTCAACTTGACCGAGGCGCCGGCGAGGATTTCCTGGCGCGCCGTCAGGAAGCCGATATCCGGTTGCGGTGCGTAGTCGCCGTACAGCAATTGCAGCGTCCAGCGGTCGAAGTTGGCCCGGCCTTCGAACTCGATGCGCTCCGGCGTGAACGCTGCCACGTTTTGGCCGGTGCCCGGGTCATATCCACCGGAAGAAAAGCGCCCGCGTGCGGTGAAGGAGAAGGTCTGATTCGGCTGGTAGGTGATGCGTCCGACATAGTCGGAAACCGCTTTGTCGAGACCGCTCTCCAGGCCGGTATTGATCAGATCGGTGGCGGCATAGGAGTTCAACCCGTAGATTTGATAGGACTGACCGAACATCACGTTGACCGATCCGGCCTTGTTGAATTGCGCCGTGTACTGCAGCCCGGCGTTGACACGGCCGCCGCCTTCGACGCGGTCCCAGCCGGAAAATTTATCGATCGAGAACAGATTGGCGTCGCTGAAGACCACGCTTTGCGCGTCCTCGTTGGGAAACTTTCCGATCTCGGTCTCGTTCGGGCGCAGAATGAGCTGGGCGATCGGCTCGATCGTCTGGGTGCCCCACGATTCGACGTCGACGAAGGGATAGCGGTACTCGACGCCGACGGCCGGCATGAAGCGGGCCGGTTCGCTGCTGCCGGGGCCGATATAGTTGGAGATACCGGCCTGGTTCGAAACATCGAGCTGGGCGAGGTCGCCGCGCAGGCTCGCGAACGGCGTGATCATCTGGCCGTTGTCGGTGACGAAGGTCCGTCGCCAGTCGACCTCGGCGGAGGCGCGCGTATAGGTCCCGGCGATGCCGCGAAGCAGGCAGTTCGCCGGAGTGAGAACCGCCGAATTGCCCGAAGCGCACAGCATCTGATTGGCGGCGTTCTGGGTGACGGCGTCGAATTCCGCTTGCTGGCGTGTGAGGCTGGTCAGATTGAATTTGTAGCTGAACTCGCCGCCGACCACCGGTTGCGGCAGCACGCTGGTATAGTCGAGGACCGGGTGAATGATCGGAATCTGCGCCTGCACGTCCGCGCCCGAGAAGCCGTAGTAGTAGATCGAGCGGATGTCGAAGTAACTGCTCTGGCTGGCGCCCGTGAGGTAGAGCTGAGAGATTCCCTCGGCGGCAATTCCGGTGCGGAAGGGATCGAACGAGCTGGTGAATTGCGTGAGCTCGTAGTCGTACAGGAACTGCGTATCGGTCACCAGGAGCCCGGTCCATCCCCAGACCCATTGATTGGTCAGCGAGAACTGCCCCGCGGTTTGGATGGCGCCGCGGAATAAATCGGCAGTCGGGCTGCCGGCGCCGTCGCGCTGGGCGAAATAGCCGGGATCCTGCTGGAAAATGCCGGCCATCTTGACGGTGTAGGTGCCATCCGCCAGGCGCTGGCGCCACGCGGCTTGAAACAACTCTCCTTCCTTGGTCGTCACCGTCGTCGAAAAAGTGAGATCATAGTCCGGCGCCAATGCCCAGAAATAGGAAAGTTGAACGCCCAATCCGTATTGCGTGGTTTCCGTTATCAGCGGAAACAGAAAGCCGCTCTTTCGCTTGACTGACGGATCGGGCATCGAGGTGAACGGCATATACATCAGCGGCATGCCGAAGAATTCGATGCGGGCGTCCTCGAAATAGAGCATCTTTTCGTTGTCATCGTGGACGATCCGGGCCGCCTGAACCTGCCACAGCGGCGGTTTTTTCGGATCGTCTTTGCAGGGCTCGCAGGCGGTGTAGACGCCGTTTTGCATCACCGTGTAAGTGCCCTTGTCGCGGTCGGCGCGGGAGGCGGCCATGCGCGTGTCGTCGATCGTTTCAAGCCGCAACGAGTCGACGAAGCCGTCGCGATATTCGTCGGTCAGATCGATGTACTGACCATAGGTGATCCTGCCGTTGGGCTCGGTCAGCCTGGCGTTACCTTTTGCGCGCAACCGCTTGGTTTTTTGGTCGTAGGTGACCTCGTCCGCTTCGATGGATGAGCCGCGGTAGTAGATCTGGACGTTGCCAAGCGCGGAAACAGTGTCGTTGGTGTAGTCGTATTTCATTTCGTCCGCCTGCACGAGCATCGGCGAGTCGGACGGCTGCGTCGGCGCCTTCGGCTGCGTCTGCCGTGGAGGAAAGTGCAGCAGGCTGCTGACCTGCGCCGCGGCGGGCTCTGGGGCAAGCAAGGAGCAGGCGCCAAATGCAAGCAGCGCCGCGACGAGCGCCGCGCCGGCACGTACTTGACCACGAAGAACGAAACTGAAAACGCCAGGCGGACGCGCCACTAGCCGTCCTCCTGGTACAACAACACGACAAATCCGGTGAGGCCGCCGACCAGCACCGGAATCCACGCTGCCAGGGCCGGCGAGAGGATCTCCGACTTACTCATATCCTCGGTAATCTTCGACAGCACGAAGACCAGGAAGCCGGCAGAGATTCCGCTGACGATCATCTTCTGCACGCCGCCAAAACGGAAGAAGCGGAGGCTCACCGAGGCCGCGAGCAACACCATCGCCGTGAGCAGGAACGGGCGCGCCAGCAGCTGATCATATTGCAGCCGATAACCGGCCGCGGCGAGGCCGGCGCGATCGGCCAGTTCGATGTAGGAGGGGAGCTGCCAAAACGGCACCGTTTCCGGCGTAGCGAAGCTTTCCCGCACCTGCTCGGGGGTCAAAGTGGTGCCGAGTCGGTACGTGTCCTCAAGTTCCGGCGGTTTGCCCGCGGCGTAGATGTACGCTTCGTCGAGCCGCCAGTAGCCCTCCTGCAAGGTGGCGCTCCTTGCCTCGATTCTCTCCCGGAATTGTCCGGCGCTGTCGAACACGAACACGCTCACGCCGCCAAGCTGCGCGCCCTGTTCGCGGCTTGATTTGGCGTTGATGATGGCGGCGCCGTCGGGGCCCTTTTGCCGCACCCAAAATCCGCTGGTGTTCGCCTGCATTGCCGAGGAAGGAAGTTCGCCGGTCTGCTCGGCTTCGAGGCGTTTCGAGCGTTCGTGAAGAACCGCGGCGACCGGGTTGTAGATCGCGGTGGCGAGGATGCCGAACAGAAACGCCACGATCATCGCCGGCGCCACGAATTGCCAGGCGGACACGCCGGCCGCGCGCGCCACGACCAGCTCAAGGCGGCGCGAGAGGGTCAGGTAGGACGACATCGTGCCGATCAGCACCGCGAAGGGCATGATGCGTTCTGCGATCTGGGGCACGCGAAAGAGCGAAACCTGGGCCAGCAGCCACGAGGTGGCATGAGGCCAATCAGAGCCGCGGCGAAGAAGTTCGACGTAGTCGATCATCGCGGCGAGCGCGACCACGCCGACGAAGGTCGCAAGCACGGATTTGAGAAAGTGCGATCCGAAGTAGTGGGAAAGCGTGCTGTTGAGCATCGGCTCGTTCCTCAACTCGCGTACGCCCGAGCGATACGTTCGCCGATCACGGTGGCGATCTTCGACACCATTGCCCCCGGCTCGAGCGCTTTTCCGCGCGAAATCTGCCAAATGCCGGCGAGCATGGCGCTCAGAAGTGCGACATACTGAACGGCGAGAATGCCCGGCACATGCGCGCCGATAATGACGCTGAGGAAGCCGATCAGGCGCAGCAGCGACACCGCGGTGATCACGCTGAGGAATGCCAGAGTGCGGCTCTGCCGCGTCGTTTGCGGCGGGCCGAGGAGAGCGAAGGCGACGATGATGAAGGTGAGCGGGTAGAGCGGGCCCGCCAGGCGATCGCTCAGCTCCGCCCAATGTTGACCGCGCTGCGCCAGGTAAACCGGATCGTCCGGCCGCGGCCAGAGGAGTTCCGAGAGGTATTTCTCACGCGTGTTGTAGGTGGTGCTCTGCGGGCCGCTGGCGAATTTGGAAAGATCGAACGCATAGCGCTCGAAAGTGACGATGCGTGGGTCGCGTTGGCCGGCTTCCAGGCGCTGACTGCTGCCGCCTTCGAGCACCAGGAACGAGCCGTTGTCGTTTTTGACGATCTCGCCTTGCTCGGCAAGATAGGTGGCGCGCTCCTTCGGGTCGCGTCGATCGTCAAGGAATATTCCAACCAGGAGGCCGTTGGGCCGCCGGTCGGCGATGTGAAAGGTGAGACCGCCGACGGTGGTGAAGCGGCCGGTCTGCACGATAGTGGTGAGAATGTCGGCGCGCACCTGCGTCGCCCAGTCGTGCAACTCGCGCAGGCTCAGCGGTGAGATGTAGGCGGCGAGCAGCGAGACCAGGAGCGACACCACCAACCCTGCGGCCACGAACGGCGTGACCAGCCGCCACGGCGAGACGCCGGCGGCGTTCATCACGATGATCTCGGAATCCGTGCTGAGCTTGTTGAGGACGTGCGAAGCGGCCAACACCAGCGCAATCGGTGCGATCATCATCACCAGGAGCGGCACCAGCAGTCCGGTGATGCCGATGAAGACCAGGAGGGTTTGTCGCTCGCTCGTGATCAGGTCGAATTCACGCATCGCCTGCGTGAACCACATCACGATGGTCAAGCTGACAACGGTGATCAGGAACGCACCCATCGTGGTGCGAAACACGTAACGGCCGATCGACCCCATCGGACGAACATCCCCGCTGGCGGGGCGCGCAGTGGCCGCTTCGGCCCCCCAAGGTCGCGCCGCGTCCAAAGTCCCCAAGCCCGGCTGTTTTCATGCTTTCACAAAGTGGCCTCGCCAAGGCAAACCTATTGAACTTGCACAACAAAGAGTTAATGCAAATCCTTGGCGTGGCGCCGCAATAATGCGAGAAAACCCGCTTTGCACGATGGCGCGGACCGGTCCATATGTCGGGCCCGGAACTCATCGATCCGGCCGAAAAGGACCGTCAAATGCCTGCCTCGCTCAAGCTCGGCTTCGTCCCGTATGCGCAACTGCGGGGCGTTCTCGTTGTGTTCTGCGCCGAGAATATGAGGTTCGGTCCGGCCACCGAGAAGGCGCTCGCCCCGATCGCCGATCATTTGCGCCGCGCCGCGGCCGCGGATCGCTTTGCCGGCAAGAGCGGGTCGAGCCTCGATATTATCGCGCCCGCGGGCCTCAATGTGCCCCGCCTGGTCGTGATCGGGACCGGCAAGCAGAACCAACCCAAGGATCGCGACATCCTCGGACTCGGCGGTGCCGCGATGGGAAAGGTGCCGAGCTCCGCGGCGCAGGCAACGATCATCGCCGAGCTTGCGACCGGAGCGCTCAAGGCCGGCCAGATCGCCGATCTGGCGCTGGGTGCGCGGCTGCGCGCCTACGCATTCGAGCGCTACAAGACCAAGCGCAAGGAAGGCGAGGAGCGGGCCGACAAGCGCGAGGTCAATTTCGCCTGCGCCAATCCGGCCGCAGCGGAGAAGGCTTGGGCGGGTACGGCAGGGATCGCCGACGGCGTGGTATTGGCGCGCGACCTCGTCAACGAGCCGCCGAATATCCTTTATCCCGGCGAGTTCGCCCGCCGAGCCTCCGGGCTGAAGAAACTCGGCGTCACCGTCGAGGTGCTGGACGTGGCGGCGATGAAAAAGCTCGGAATGGGCGCTCTGCTCGCCGTCGGCCAAGGCTCGGCGCATGAATCGCGGCTTGTCGTCATGCGCTGGGAGGGCGGCAAACGCGGCGCCGATCCGGTTGCATTCATCGGCAAGGGCGTGTGCTTCGATACCGGGGGTATTTCGATCAAGCCGGCGCAGGGCATGGAGGACATGAAGGGCGACATGGCGGGCGCCGCCTGCGTGGTCGGGCTGATGCACGCACTGGCGGCGCGTAAAGCCAAGGTCAACGCCATCGGCGCGATCGGGCTGGTGGAGAATATGCCGGACGGCAAGGCTCAGCGCCCAGGGGATATCGTCACCACCATGTCGGGGCAGACCGTCGAAGTGATCAACACCGACGCCGAAGGCCGTCTCGTGCTCGCCGACGTACTGCACTACGTCAACAAGCGATTCAAACCGAGATTGATGATCGATCTGGCGACGCTTACCGGTGCGATCATGGTCGCGCTCGGGCAGGAATATACCGGCCTGTTCGCCAACGACGACAAGCTCGCCGAGCGGCTGGCCAAGGCGGGGGAGGCGACCGGCGAACGGGTGTGGCGACTGCCGCTCGGGCCCGAATACGACAAGATCATCGATTCGAAATTCGCCGACATGAAGAATTCCGGCGGCCGTTTTGCCGGTTCGATCACGGCGGCGCAATTCCTCCAGCGCTTCGTCGGCAAGACGCCGTGGGTGCATCTCGACATCGCCGGCACGGCGTTCGCCTCGCCGCCGAGCGACATCAACAAGAGCTGGGGCTCCGGCTGGGGCGTGCGCCTGCTCGAGCGGTTTGTCGAGGATCACTACGAGCGGTAAGCGCTTGAGCGCCGCCCCTTCGGGCCTCGGCGATTTTCGCGGAGCAATTAGCGGTCGTCGGCGACTTTGAGCACCAGCTTGCCGAAATTCTCGCCGTTGAACAGCTTCAACAGCGTCTCCGGAAAAGTCTGCAGGCCCTCGACGACATCCTCGCGCGATTTCAGCTTGCCGGCGGCGATCCAGGCGGCAATGTCGCGCCGCGCCTGCGGGAAGCGGTCGGCGTAGTCGAACACGACCATGCCCTCCATCCGCGCCCGATTGACCAGCAGCGAGAGATAGTTGCTCGGCGCCTTGACCGGAGTGGTGTTGTTGTATTGCGAGATCGCACCGCAAATCACCACACAGGCGTGCAGGGTCAGCCTGGTAAGCACGATATCGAGGATGTCGCCGCCGACATTGTCGAAATAAACATTCACGCCCTTGGGGCAATGGGTGCGCAATCCCTCGCGCACGTCTCCCGCCTTGTAGTCGATCGCCGCGTCGAAGCCGAGCTCATCGACCAGATAGCGGCATTTGGCGGCGCCGCCGGCAATGCCGACCGCGCGGCATCCTTTGATCTTGGCGATCTGGCCGACGCTCGCGCCGACGGCGCCGGCGGCACCCGAGACGACGACGGTATCGCCGGGCTTCGGCTGGCCGACATCGAGCAGGCCGAAATAGGCGGTCATGCCGGGCATGCCGAGCGTGTTGAGAAAAACTGGCAAGGGGGCGAGCTTCGGCTCGACCTTCGTCAGCCGTCCGCCTTCCAGCACGACATAGTCCTGGACGCCGAGCGTGCCGTTGACATGGTCGCCAACCGCGAAATCGGAATGGTTCGAGGCGATCACCCGGCCGATGCCGCCTGCGCGCATGACTTCGCCGATGCCGACCGGCGCGATGTACGACCTGCCCTCATTCATCCACCCGCGCATGGCGGGGTCGAGCGACAAGTATAGCGTTCGCACGAGAACCTCGCGGTCGCCCGGCTTTGGCACCGCTGTCTCGGTGAACTGCCAGTCGCTGCGCTTCGGCAAACCCACCGGCCGGGCGGCAAGCCGCACCTGGTGATTGATGGCGTCGCTGCTCATGATGCTCCCGAATGCTCCGTTTACTTGGCCTTGGTTTACTTGGCCTTGGCATGGGCGTTACTAGGCCGGAGCATTGTGCGCAACTCTCTAGGCGATTTGGCGGGATGACTGAAATCCTCTTCTATCACCTGAAGGGCCAGGCGCCGGAACAGGTCTTGCCGGCGTTGCTGCAAAAGTCGCTCGAGCGCGGCTGGCGCGTCGTGGTTCAGGCGTCCTCGGAGGAGCGCATCGAAGCGCTCGATGCGCATCTTTGGACCTGGCGGGATGATAGTTTCCTCCCGCACGGCACCTGGCGTGATGCCGGAGCCGCGGAGCAGCCCATCCTGCTCACGCTCAACAGTGACAATCCCAATGGCGCGGCGGTGCGGTTTCTCATCGAAGGCGCGACCATCCCCGACGATGCCTCGGCCTATCAGCGTTTGGTCCTGCTGTTCGACGGCGAAGATCCCGACGCGCTTGAAGCCGCGCGCACGCATTGGACCGGGGCAAAATCGGCCGGTTTTGAGGTGACCTACTGGCAGGCTGACGAAAAGGGCGGCTGGCACCGCCAGGCGTGAAAGCCTGCTGTAAGGCGGATGTGAAGGACGATCGGTATCCCACTGAGATCAAGCGTTTTTCCATGTCGGTCCGGCGTCTTAAGGAAAGGTCGCAAAGGCCGTCGCGCGACACTATATTTTTTGCTCGGAAGAGAAATTGGATGCTATAGTTGGTTCCATGAACAAACCTTCAGTGAAAAGGCGGCCGGCGAAGGCGAGCCGCACCCCAGTTCGTAAGGCGACTTCGCGGCGAGTTTCGGTAAAATCCGAGCCGAAGGGCGCCGTGAACATCGCTTCGATAACTGTTCCTCACCCGGTGGCGCTGCGCAGCCCGGTGTTGCGGGCGCACAGATTCCGTGTCGGCCAGACCGTGTTGTACACGTCGAGCCCGATCACGCGTCCGGGCGCCAGCGGCACGTACAAGGTCGTCAGATTGCTTCCTTCCGACGGCGAGGACTATCAGTACCGAATCAAAAATTCCGGCGAAGCGTTTGAGCGCGTGGCCAAAGAGAGCCAACTCGAACTCGATCATTGATCGCGACACGTTGTGCGGCGCTGCCGCAGCGCGTACGCCAAAATCTGGCTTTGTCGAGGGCTGGCGTCTCCTGAGGCTCGGGGTCATACTCCGGGCTCAATGAGCGGTCGTGCCGCTTAGTGGGGTGTTCATGCTCGGTTTTGATCCCGAGATCGGAGCCTCGTTGCATTTGTGGGTGGCGGCCGGATCGGCGGCACTGCTCGTCGTCTGCTGTGTGGTGGCTATGTTCCGGGTGGTCCCGGCTCTGCGCGTTGAGGTGCTGGTTCTCGGCGCGCTGCTCGGCGCGGCCATCGCGTGGGCTTTCCTGGATCACGGACCAGTGCCCGACACGCGTGCCGAGCGGCGGGACCTGGAGCAACGCGCCGCTGAGTTGAGCGCGATAGCTCTGGCGCCCGGCTCGCCGCTTGGTTGCCTCGACGCCTTGGCGGGAGGGAGTATCGAGGCGGCCTGCGAAAAAGCGATTTTCGTTTCTCCCGCGAGCGCGGCGGCGGCGACCTACTACGTGGCGGCCCGGCTTGCGCTCCTCTCCGACATCGCGACCTACACCAGAAACGGCGGCACCAATATGGATCAGGTGGTGCTGCCGCTGCGCCGGGCGCTTGAGACGGACCGTTTCGGGTTTCTTGCGCACATGCTCGCCGTGCGCGACGGCTGCACCGCGGAGAACTGCGGTGCGCTTGCGCTACTGCACGACGCCGGTCGCGTGCGCGCCCATTTGGGCGAGGGGATGTTCGATCAACTGGTCGAGCATTACGCGACGGCGTGGATGCAGCCGGCGGAAGGCGCGGTCGCCGACGCGACGCCGGCCCGCGCGGCTGCGGCGCCTCCCCCTACGGCGGCGCCGCACAAACCGGTCAATATCGATTTCCCCACCGCCGCATCGATCCCCGCCGTCAGCATCATGACTCCCGAGCCTAGTGGCCCGGTCCTTCCCGGCGTAGCCGCGGCGGCGGCGGCGAATCCGAACCCGCAGCCAGGCGCCTCGACGGCCCGCCGCTCGCGCAAGCAGGTTAGTCCCGCGCCGCAACCTCCCGCGCAAACTGGCGCTCCGGCTGCCGCTATTGAACCAATTTGGCCGGAGCCCGTTCCAACGATACCGGCAACTCCGCCGGCGCAGCAGGCTGCCCCAACGCCCGCCGCCGAAGGGCCGCTTCGGCTCAATCCGTTTCCGCCACCGCCACCGCCCGACGCCAACGCCGGCATGACAGTGGGCGCACAATGAGCTGAGCGCGTTCGAGCCGGACCGAGCGGCTGTGGCCGGCCCCCCGCCAATTGTAGTACTCCCCGGTCATGCTCAACTCGGTCCTTATCGCCAATCGCGGCGAAATTGCCTGCCGCATCGCGCGCACAGCCAAAGCGCTCGGCATGCGCACCATTGCGGTCTATTCGTCCGCGGACGCGCGGGCCCTGCATCCGCGCCTTTGCGACGAGGCCTATCTCATCGGCCCCGCGGAACCGCGCGAGAGCTATCTCGCCGCCGACAAATTGATCGAGGTCGCGAACAAGACCGGAGCCGAGTGCGTTCACCCCGGCTACGGGTTCCTGTCCGAGAACGCGGATTTCGCCGAGGCTTGCGCGCGAGCGGGTCTCGTATTCGTCGGGCCGCCCGCCGCGGCGATCCGCGCGATGGGGCTAAAGGACCGCGCCAAGGCGCTGATGGAGAAAGCCGGCGTTCCAGTAGTGCCCGGCTATCACGGCGATCGCCAGGACGCGAAATTCCTCAAGGAGAAGGCTTACGAGATCGGCTACCCGGTGCTGATCAAGCCGGCGGCGGGCGGCGGCGGGCGCGGGATGCGGCGCGTCGACAAGCACGCCGACTTCGACGACGCGCTCGAAGGAGCGATACGGGAAGTCGGCGCGGCGTTCGGCTCGAGCCGCGTCTTGATCGAAAAATATGTCGCCGCGCCGCGCCACATCGAGATCCAGGTCTTCGGCGACACGCACGGCAACATCATTCATCTCGGCGAGCGCGATTGCTCGCTGCAGCGCCGCCACCAGAAGGTGATCGAGGAAGCGCCGGCATTCGGAATGACGGCGGAGCTACGCGCGCAAATGGGTGGCGCCGCGGTCGAGGCGGCGCGGGCGGTCGGCTATACCGGCGCTGGCACCGTCGAGTTCGTCGCCGACAGCACCAAGGGGCTGCGCGAGGACGCCTTCTGGTTCATTGAAATGAATACGCGGCTTCAGGTCGAGCATCCGGTGACCGAGGCGGTCACCGGTCTCGATCTTGTCGCGTGGCAATTCGAGGTCGCAGCCGGCGGCAAGCTGCCGCTTAGCCAGTCGCAAGTGCGCCTTGAGGGTCACGCGATCGAAGCGCGCGTCTACGCTGAAGACCCGGAAAGCGGTTTCCTGCCGTCGACCGGCAGGGTCGTCGCCTTTGACGTACCGGGCGGAATCCGCGTCGAAAGCGGCATCGAAGCCGGCGGCGAGGTAACGCCGTTCTACGACGCCATGATCGCCAAGCTGATCGCGCAGGCGCCCTCGCGCAAAGCCGCTCTTGACCGGATCATCGAGGCGCTCGATGCGACCTTGATCGCCGGGGTGCGCAGCAATGTGGCCTTCCTCGGCGCGCTTTGCCGTACGCCTGAGTTCCGGCAGGGCAAGGTCGATACCGGCTTCATCGATCGCAATCTCGCCAAGCTCGGCGCGGTGCCGCACGCACCCGATTGCGCCGCAGCCACGCTCGGCGTCGAGCATTTGCTGGCGAAGGAGAGTGCCGGTGAGGCGGCAGTGGCCGATGAGGTCGGCTCGGCGGCGGACTCGCCATGGTCGGCGCGCGACGGCTTCCAGCTCGGCGGCCGCCGCTTGGTCACGGTTCCAATCTTGATCGATAGTGACGTCGCCGACGCGATCCTTACTTTCGGCAGAGAGGGGATCAACGTTTCTGTAGACGGCGCTGGGCCCGCGACCGACGCGAAGGTTTTCGCGGCCGCCGAGGAGGTCTACGTCTTGCGGCACGGCCGGCAGACCCGCGTGCGCATCCGGGATGTTTCCGCCGCGACTGCTGAAGCGGGCGCCGGCGACGGCGTCATCAGGGCGCCGATGCACGGCAAGGTGTTGGACCTGTTCGTCAGTGTCGGCGAGCCGGTCATCGATGGTCAGCGTCTCGCCATAATCGAGGCGATGAAGATGGAGCACACGCTGCGCGCGCCGTTTGCGGGCATTGTCGCCCAAATTCCGGTCAGCGCCGGTGCGCAAGTTGTGGAGGACGCGCAGATCATGGTGATCGAGCCGGCGCCGGAGCGGTAACCTCGACCCATGACCCTGCATCTCATCAAACTCTGCGTCGGCTGCGATTCAGTGCAAGAGCTCGAAGACTGGATCAGGCAAAAACTCAAGGACAAGCGCAAACGCCGCGAAAAGCCGGAGCATATTCATCGCACGCGCATGGTGCCCAAGCGCGCCGCGGAGCTGACCGATGGCGGATCGCTTTATTGGGTGATCCGCGGCGAGGTAGCCTGCCGGCAGCGGCTGCTGGCGGTGCGGCCGTTCCGCGACAAGGACGGTATCGGACGCTGCGCCCTCGTGCTCGATCCCAAGGTGGTGCTGGTCGAGCTGCGGCCTTATCGCGCCTTCCAGGGTTGGCGTTATTTCGCCGCCAAGGATGCGCCGCGCGATCTTGCTAAGGCGGCGCCGGGCGCCGCGGCCATGCCGGAGAAATTACGGCGCGAGTTGCGAGAGCTCGGCCTCATGTGAGCCGGATACGACGGCGGGAGCGCGACGATGATCATTGGCAGCGAGAAGGACGTCACCGAGGCGGTGCTGAGCGAGCTCGCGCACGCGCCCGACCCGCGCTTCCGCGAGGTCATGTCGGCTTTCATCCGTCACCTGCACGATTTTGCCCGCGAGGTGAAATTGACCGAGGAGGAGTTCCAGGCTGCCGTCGGCTACCTCGTGGCGCTCGGCAAGCACACCAGCGAGACCCACAACGAGGGGGTGCTGATGGCGGGCACGCTCGGCTTCTCGGCCCTGATCTGCCTCCTCAACAATGGCGACCGCGGGCAGACCGAGACCGACGCCAACCTCCTCGGGCCGTTCTGGCGCGCGGACGCACCGCTCACCCAAAATGGCGGCTCGATCGTCCGCTCGCCGACGCCAGGCGCCGTGCTCTTCGTCGATGCCTTTTTCCGCGATGCCGGCGGGAATCCGATCGAAGGCGCCGAAGTCGACATCTGGCAATCCTCGCCGGAGGGTTTTTACGAAAACCAGGACCCGGACCAGTCCGACATGAACCTGCGCGGCAAGTTCATCACCGACGCCCGCGGCCATATCAGCTTTCGCAGCGTGAAGCCGGCCGGCTATCCGATCCCGATCGACGGGCCGGTGGGTGCGCTTTTGCGGGCGCAGCGCCGGCACAATATGCGGCCGGCTCATCTACATTTCCTGGCTTACAAACCCGGGTTCAAGACGCTGATCTCGCAGCTCTATGCGCCGGACGACAGATACATCGAGAACGACGTGCAGTTCGGCGTCACCTGCCACCTGATCGGCAATTATGTGCGTCACGACGAGGCGCGCGCGCCGGATGTGAAGCCGCCCTGGTACGCGCTCGAACACGCCTTCGTCATGGAGAAAGGCACGGCGCGCCTGCCGAAGCCTCCGATCAGCGGCAAGGCACGCGGCGAGCGGCCGCAGATTCCGCATCTCGAGCCGGCGTAAATCGCTAGACCGCCACATTGTCGATCAGCCGCGTCGTGCCAATGCGTGCGGCAACGAGGAGGCGGATCCGGCCTTCCTTGGCGGAGGCGACAGGAGCAAGCGTCTCGGCGTGACGGGCTTCGAGGTAATCGAGCGCGAAGCCGGCGCTGGTGATGGCCGCGCGGCCGGCATTGAGTACGGCGTCGATCGGCTCGCCCGCCCCGATCTTCTTGGCACAGTCAGTCAGCACGCGGTGAAGCGTCGGCGCCGATTCGCGCTCGCTCGGCAACAGGTAGCGATTCCGCGATGAGAGGGCGAGCCCATCCTTCTCGCGCACGGTCCGTGCACCCACGATGCGGGCCGCAAGGTCGAGATCGCGGGCGAGCCGCGTGACCACTTTGAGCTGCTGGTAATCCTTCTCCCCGAACACCGCGACGTCCGGCGTGCATTGCAGCAGAAGCTTGGCGACCACGGTCGCCACGCCGGCGAAGAAATGCGGCCGGGTGGCGTCTTCGAGGCCGGCCTTGGCCGGCCCTTCGGGCACCACGCGCGTGGCAAAGCCTGCCGGGTACATCGCTTTGACGCCGGGTGCCCAGACTACATCGGTTTTGAGCGAGGCGAGAGCCGCGATGTCGGCGGGGAACGTGCGAGGGTAGGTCTTGAAGTCCTCGTGCGGCGCGAATTGCGTCGGGTTGACGAAGATCGATACGACGACGCGGTCGGCGCGGCGCTGCGCCAGCCGCACCAAGGCAAGGTGGCCGGCATGCAGCGCACCCATGGTCGGCACCAGCGCGATCGTCTGCCGCCGCGCGCGCCACTGCGCAATTATGCTCCGGAGCGCCGGTAGTGCGAGCACCACGCGCGGACGATCCTTCGATCCTGAAAAATTTCCAGCCATAGCGTTGCCGCACAAGCACACACTGCATGCATTCGTCGCGCGCGGTGTGGTTAATGATTAACTTATCGCCGACAATGCTGTATCTTGACCGCACGCGTTGCAAGCCGGAGAAGTGATCGCACGCAGAAGGTCGCGTTTTCATGTTGATGCAGGCGGATATCGGGCAGCCCGTCGCGGCGCATGTCATCGTCCTTGGTAACGAAAAAGGCGGTTCCGGCAAATCGACCACGGCCATGCATGTCGCTGTCGCGCTGCTGCAGGCCGGCCAGCGCGTGGCCACCATCGATCTCGATTCGCGCCAGCGCAGCTTTACGCACTACGTCGAGAACCGTCGTGACTGGGCGGCCCGCGGCGGCGTCAAGCTCGATGTCCCGCAACATTTTTGCGTTGCCCGCGGCTCCGGCACTCGGCTCGAGGAGATCGAGGCGCAGGAGTTCGGCGCCTTCGCCGAGGCGATAAGCGCGGTCGAGAATAGCCACGACTTCGTCGTCATCGACACGCCGGGCAGCGATTCCTACCTGATGCGGCTCGCCCATTCGATGGCCGACACGCTGATCACGCCGCTGAACGACAGCTTCGTAGATTTCGACGTGCTCGGCGCCGTCGATCCGACCACATTCGAAGTCACCGGCCTCAGCCACTACACGGAAATGGTCCGCGAAGCGCGCCGGCAACGCCGGCTGGTCGACGGCGGCCTGACCGACTGGGTCGTGGTGCGCAACCGCCTCTCGGCGCTGACCTCGCGCAACAAGCGGTTGGTCGGGGAGGGGGTCGACGAGCTTGGCAAGCAGCTTGGTTTTCGTGCCATCGATGGATTCGCCGAGCGCGTCGTTTATCGCGAATTCTTCCCCCGCGGACTGACCGCACTCGACGAAATCAATGAGAATACGCTTGGCCAGCGCCCAAGCCTGTCGCACGGGACTGCGCGCGACGAGGTAAGAACCCTGATGACCGCGCTGAAGCTGCCGTTCGACGAACGCGGCAAGCGCCGCGCCGCCGCCCGCGCCGAATGGGTCGCGGCGGCCGGCAAGCCGCTCGACACCCACGGCCTGCTTGCCGAGGCCGAGTAAGACGAGCCTTCCGCCCATTGCGCCGCGCGCCGGAGCGGCCCACCTCTATGAGGAGGCTTGTCTCTTGCCGCGAAACTGTTGCCGCGAAGGGCTTTGCGATGGGCAACGACCGGTCCGGCCCCGCGCCGGCGCCGAGCAACGATCAACCCGATTCCGAGGCGCCCGCCGGGCTCCCGGCGGCCTCTTCGCGCGCGGAGATCGACGCCTTTCTCGGCCACATCAAAGCGCTCGAGCCTCTCGTCCATCGTGGCACGCGCGGCCGGCTCCTGTTTGCTCTCGACGCCACGATGAGCCGGCAGCCGACATGGGATCAGGCCTGCCGGCTGCAGGCCGACATGTTCCGCGAGGCGGCGACCGTCGGCGGTCTCGACATCCAGCTAGTGTATTACCGCGGGCTGGGGGAGTGCCGCGCCTCGCCCTGGATCGCCGAACCGCAACGGCTGGGTGAAATGATGTCGCGGATCGATTGCCGTGCCGGCCACACCCAAATCGGCAAGGTTCTCGCCCACGCACGACGGGAAAGCGACAACGCTGCCGTCGCCGCCATGGTCTTCGTTGGCGACGCCATAGAAGAAGAACTCGACGAGCTGTGTGCCCGCGCCGGCGAGCTTGGTCTGCGCAACGTCCCGGCCTTCATGTTCCAGGAGGGATACGATCCCATCTGCGAAAGCGCGTTCCGCGAGATCGCCCGGCTTACGCGCGGCGCGTATTGCCGCTTCGCGCCCGGCGCCGCGGACGAACTGGGCGAGCTGTTGCGTGCCGCTGCGGCCTACGCAGCCGGCGGAATGAAAGCGCTCGCCGATCTCGAAAGGCGGCACGATACCGGTGCGAGCAAGCTCATCGGGCAGCTCAAATAGTCATGCCCGCACTTCTGCTCGGCGTTGTCGTCCTCATCTTGCTGCTTTGGGCCGTCAATGCCTTTTCCAAGGCCGACCCCAAGCAGGCGGCTCGGCTTTTGCGCTACCTCGGCGGCGGCGGCGCGTTGATGCTCGCCGCGTTCCTTCTTTTTCGCGGACAAATCGGCGTTGCGGTGCCGATCGGGGCGGTCGGCCTCAGCCTCCTCGGCTGGATCTCATTGTGGCCGGCGAGCTTGGCCGGACGCATGCGCAAGAGCTCGAGTCAGGTATCGCGCGTGCGTTCGGCATTTCTCGAGATGGAGCTCGACCACGACAGTGGCGCGATGCGCGGTCACATTCTGGCGGGACGGCACACCGGCGCCTCGCTCGATACGCTCGACATGCAAACGCTGATCGGCCTTCTCGCCGAAATCGACAATGACAGCCGGCAGCTACTGATGGCTTATCTTGATCGCCGGCAGCCCGGCTGGCGTGAGCACACGCAGAGTGATGCGGCAGCGGGCGGCGGGAACAACGCGACGCCCCGAGGCAAAATGACTGAACAGGAGGCTTATCAGATCCTTGGCCTTCAATCCGGAGCGGGCGCGCAAGAGATCACTCGTGCTCACCGCTCCCTCATGAAGAAACTGCATCCCGACCAAGGGGGGTCGACGTACCTTGCGGCCCGCGTCAATGAGGCCAAGGAAGTCTTGCTTCGCCGCCATCGCTGAGATTCCCTAGAAGAATCCTCGCGTGTCGTCCTGTCCGTGAATGACGTCCTGTTGTCGCGGCCATTAGTTTTTTACCGCCATGCAATCGATATCGCTGCGCTTGAGCTGTCGGCAGGCTGCTTCCGCTGTCTGTTTGTCGAAGCCGGCGAAGCGCGCCCGGTAGAGCGCCTTGTCGCCCTTTTGCACCCGCTCGGTGAACGGATCGGCCGCCGCGAGCATGGTATGGGCCTTGGTCTGCGCCGCGCTCAGGTGCTGCCGCGCCTCGTCTTCTCCTTCGAACGCACCGATCTGAATGATCCAACCGCTGCGCATGTGGGATTGCGGCAGCGTCTCCGGCTCAGAATTCGAGACCGTTTTCACAGGCTCGGTCTTTGCGGGCTCAGTCTTTGCGGCCTCAGCCTTCGCCGGTTCTAGCGCCTTGGCAGGTTCTGCAGCCTTGGCCGGTTCTGCTTTTGCCGGCTCGGCTTTCGCGGGCTCGCTCGCGACAGCCTCGGACCTGCTTGCGGTGACAATCGCGCCCGGTTCGGATGACGCCACCACGATCGTATGCGACGCGTCTGCGGATTGTGCCGACTGCTGCGGGCGCGCCGGCGGCGGCGCGCTCGGTGGCGATGGAGAGGTGACCGGCACCAACGCCGGCATAGGCGCCAGCGAGGCCGTCTGCACCGGCGCGGTGCGGAAGGTGACGGTCTTCACCAGGAGCGGCTGGATCGGATCGTTCGAGCCGACTGCCGCGCGCAAGGTCGCCGTCGGCATTGGATCGGCATGCGCAACCGGCGCCGGATCGGCGTGTGCGGGCTGCGGAGATTTGGCCGGGGCCGGCGGCGGCGGCTCGGCGCGCTGTTCGGCTCTCTCAGCAAGGACCGGCGCCGTGCGGCGCGATGAGGCTTCCCGGATATGCGCGTTGATCAACTCGCGCATATGGGCGTCACGCTCGAAGGCTGAGCGGCCGCCGAGCACGACGGCAACGAGGTAGCGGCCGTCGCGGTGAACGGAGGTGACGAGGTTGAAGCCGGAGGCTCGCGTATATCCGGTCTTGATGCCGTCGACCCCGCCGACGGCGCCAAGGAGATGATCGTGATTGCGGATCGCCACGCCGTGATAGGCGAACTCGCGCAAGGCGAAGTATCTGTAGTAGCGCGGAAACCTTTCCTGGATCGCGCGGCCGAGCAGCGACAGGTCGCGCGCGGTCGTGATCTGATCGTCGTCCGGCAGGCCGGAGGCGTTGACGTAAGTGGTGTGCGCCATGCCCAGCATGCGCGCCTTCTGCGTCATCAGCTTGGCGAACGCATCCTCGTCGCCGCCGAGATTCTCGGCGATCGCGACCGCGATGTCGTTTGCCGACCGGGTGACGACCGCCTTGATGGCGTCGTCGACGGTAATGGTCTGGCCGGCCTTGGTGCCGAGCTTCGAAGGCGCCTGCTCGGTCGCGTGCACGGAGACCTTGAGCGGCGTGTCGAGTTTGATCGTGCCGACGTCAAGCCGCTCGAACAGCAGATAGAGCGTCATGATCTTGGTCAAAGATGCCGGATGGCGCAGCGCGTCGGCGTTCGACGCCTGCAGCACCTCGCCCGAGTTGGCATCGACGACGATCGAAGCGACCGGCGGCGCATAGCCTTGGGCGCGGACGCGATAATGAACGCGTGGCGCCACATGCACGTAATGCACCGGGCGCACGATATGGACGTGGCGATAATGATGACGCGCGTCGGCTGCATCGCTGCCGACGACAAGACCGGCGACGATGCCGGCAAGTCCCAGGACACAATAGCGGAGCCCATTGCCGGCCCCAGAACGCATCCACCCCATCACGCACCCCGTCCCTGAACGCGCTCGGAGGTCATTGTGACCTCCCATCCCTGTTTGTTCCTTCGCGACGCGGCTTCCTTAGTAGCAGCGGCCGACTCGGTCCGGCCACCCGACCGGTGTCGCCTCAACGACACGGTCAAGCACGCTAGGCAAACGCCGTTGCGAAAGCGTTAAGTCTCCTCACGTTGCGCCCGCTTTGCACACGCGGGTTGAAATTTTTGTGCACTGCACTATAATGATAGTCGACGCCGGAAAAGGCCTTTTCAAGGCAAAGCGCGCCGCGCACTGGGACCATATCCCCGGCAACCGGCGCACCGGCGCGAGCGTGATCATGAGCGCCGACAAGAAACACAAGCCAAGCGAGGACAGCATGGGCGACGCCTTATGCTCTTTCGGAACGTCAACGAAGAGCGCCCAAGCGATAACGGCTGAAGTTATTGATTACGCGAAGAAGTCGTTCGAGGGTTCCGCGGCAGCTTGGGAAAGGCTTCTCGGCGCGAAGACTCTCGACCAGGCGGCGGAGATACAAAGTGAATACCTGAAATCCGCCTTTGAAGATTTCGTCGCCGGGACGACCAAGCTTGGCGAGCTTTACGTCGATCTCGCCAAGGAGGCGTACCAGCCGTTTGCAGGGGTGTTCGCGAAGGGTTCGCCGATCAAGTAGCCCGACCGAAAAGCGCTCGTGCCGATTCGTACTTGGCCGATCGTACTTGGGTGATTCGTGCTCGGACGAGAGGCCCGCTCCGTTTGCCACGGCGATCGACGGCGCTGCCGTCTTTCCGCACGTCACAACTTGGCGAGGACGGTTTCGAGCGCGGTGGCGATCTTGGCAAGGGTTTGCTCGATGCGTCCAACGCGGAAGGCGATGTGTTCGAGCGCATAGGCTGCGCGTTTGTCGGCTGACGGCATGCTCTGGGCGTCGTAATCCGGCAAAAAGTCCTGCTCCAGGTCGCGTAGCAGCCTTGCGCGTCGTGCGGGGTCAATCATCGTTGCCTCCTTTCGCCCGCGGCGATCGATATCGCGGCGATGACTATCCGAGTCGGCGCCTGTTACCAATCGGGCAGTGCCGGAACGCGGAGGAGGGTAGGCCGTTCTCATTCGGCGGTAATGGTTGCAGGAAGCGGGTCATGGATATGGAACGCAGGGCAATCCATGATTATGATAATGGGTATCGGGACGCCGAGGGCTTCACGGCCGCCGGTGGCGCTGTAACGGGTTTGGACGACAGACGAAGCAATGCCGCTAACTGCCAATTTCCCCGCCGATCTCCTGGTCCGCATGGCGGACGACGACCGCAAGCGCAAGGGCGACCAGAGCGGACCGGGGACTGCGGTCATCACCAAGACGCGGCCGCAGACAAAGCGGCCCAATCTCTACCGCGTGTTGCTGCTCAACGATGACTACACGCCGATGGAATTTGTCGTTCATGTACTCGAACGCTTCTTTAACAAGGACCACGATGCGGCCCATCGGATCATGATGCACGTGCACCAGCATGGGATCGGCGAATGCGGGATCTTTACCTATGAGGTGGCGGAAACGAAAGTGACTCAGGTCATGGACTTTGCCCGCAAACATCAGCATCCTTTGCAGTGCATCATGGAGAAGAAGTGATTCCGGGGGACGGCCAACACAAATGAAGAGACATTGAATGCCCACGTTCTCGCGCAGCCTCGAACAGTCGCTCCACCGCGCTCTGGCGCTCGCCAATGAGCGCCACCACGAATACGCGACGCTCGAGCATCTTCTGCTCGCGCTGATCGAGGATCAGGACGCGGCCGCAGTCATGCGCGCCTGCAACGTCGACCTAGACAAGCTGCGCCGCAGCTTGGTCGCCTATCTCGAATCGGAGCTCGACAATCTGGTCACCGACGGCGCCGAGGATTCCAAGCCCACCGCCGGCTTCCAGCGGGTCATCCAGCGCGCGGTAATCCACGTCCAGTCGTCGGGCCGCGAAGAGGTGACCGGCGCCAACGTCCTGGTCGCGATCTTCGCCGAGCGCGAGAGCCACGCCGCGTATTTCCTGCAGGAGCAGGACATGACGCGCTACGACGCCGTCAACTACATCAGCCACGGCATCGCCAAGCGGCCGGGCATGTCGGAAGCGCGCCCAGTGCGCGGCGCCGACGAAGACGCCGACACCAAGAATGGCGACGAGCCGAAGAAGAAGGGTGACGCGCTCGATGCTTATTGCATCAACCTCAACAAGAAAGCGCGCGAAGGCAAGATCGACCCGCTGATCGGCCGCGAGGCCGAGATCAGCCGCACCATCCAGGTGCTGTGCCGGCGGCAGAAGAACAACCCGCTGTTCGTCGGCGAGGCCGGCGTCGGCAAGACCGCAATCGCGGAAGGGTTGGCGCGGCGCATCGTTCATAGCGAGGTGCCGGATGTGCTGCGTAACGCCACCGTATTCGCGCTCGACATGGGTACGCTGCTCGCCGGCACGCGCTATCGCGGCGATTTCGAGGAGCGGCTCAAACAGGTCATCAAGGAGCTGGAGGCCTATCCCGGCGCCATCCTGTTCATCGACGAGATCCACACGGTGATCGGCGCCGGCGCCACTTCCGGCGGCGCCATGGATGCCTCAAATCTGCTCAAGCCGGCTTTGGCCTCAGGCACGGTGCGCTGCATCGGCTCGACCACCTACAAGGAGTACCGGCAGTATTTCGAGAAGGACCGCGCGCTGGTCCGGCGTTTCCAGAAGATCGACGTCAACGAGCCGACGGTCCCCGACGCGATCGAGATCCTCAAGGGGCTCAAGCCTTATTTCGAGGATTATCACAAGCTCAGATACACCAACGAAGCCATCAAGGCGGCGGTGGAGCTTTCCTCGCGCTACATCCACGACCGCAAACTGCCCGACAAGGCGATCGACGTGATCGACGAATCGGGCGCCGCGCAGATGCTGCTGCCGGAGAGCCGGCGCAAGCGCACGATCGGCCTCAAGGAGATCGAGACTACGATCGCCACCATGGCGCGAATACCGCCGAAGGCGGTGTCGAAGGACGACGCCGAAGTGCTCCGGCACCTGGAAGAGACGCTCAAACGCGTGGTCTACGGGCAGGACAAGGCGATCGAGGCGCTCGCGGCTTCGATCAAGCTCGCCCGCGCCGGGTTGCGCGAGCCGGAAAAGCCGATCGGCTGCTATCTGTTCTCCGGACCGACCGGCGTCGGCAAGACCGAGGTGGCCCGGCAGCTGGCGGCGACGCTGGGCGTCGAGATCATCCGCTTCGACATGTCGGAGTACATGGAACGCCACACCGTGTCCCGGTTGATTGGCGCGCCGCCCGGCTATGTCGGCTTCGATCAGGGCGGCCTTCTCACCGACGGCGTCGACCAGCATCCGCATTGCGTCCTTCTGCTCGACGAGATCGAGAAGGCGCACCCGGATCTGTTCAATGTGCTCTTGCAGATCATGGATCACGGCAAGCTGACCGATCACAACGGCAAGCAGGTCGACTTCCGCAACGTCATCATGATCATGACGACCAATGCCGGCGCCGCCGACATGGCGCGGGCCGCCTTCGGCTTCACCCGCACCAAGCGCGAGGGCGACGACATGGAGGCCATCACCCGGATGTTCGCTCCGGAATTCCGCAACCGGCTCGACGCGATCATCACCTTCGCGCATCTCTCGCCCGAGATCATCGCCATGGTGGTGGAGAAGTTCGTGCTGCAGCTGGAGGCGCAGCTCGCCGACCGCGACGTGACCATCGAGCTCACCGACGAGGCGGCGAAATGGCTGATCGCCAACGGCTATGACGAGCTCATGGGCGCGCGGCCGATGGCGCGAGTGATCCAGGAGCACATCAAGAAGCCGCTGGCCGACGAGGTGCTGTTCGGGCGGCTCAAATCGGGCGGCCATGTGCGCGTCATCGTGGCGACCGACGAGAACGGCAACAGCAAGCTCGGCTTCGATTATCCCGACGGTCCAGTGAAGCCGCGTCCGGAAAAGCTCCCGGAACCGCACCGCGCCAAGAAGCGCCGGCCGACGCCGCGCCGCAAACCGCCGGGCCCCGGCGGCAACACGCCGCCCGGCCGCGGGTCGGTACCGAAGGTGCCGCTGGTCAAGGTCTGAGGGGCGCAGCGGCCGTCATTGCCAGCGAAAGCGAAGCAATCCAGCGCACACGCTGCGATTTGTGGATTGCTTCGTCGCTTCACTCCTCGCGATGACGATCTAATCTAGCCAAACGGCAGGCACTGGCGTTGACACCGGACGCGGCGCGGGTTTGTTAGCGCGCCATGCCGACGACAGCGAAACAATGACGATCGACAAGACCTACCAGCCCGCCGCGGTCGAGCGCCGCATCTACGAAGCGTGGGAGGCGGCCGGCGCCTTCCGTGCCGGCCGGCCGGAACGCGCCAAGGCGGCTCCGTATTGCATCGTCATCCCGCCACCCAACGTGACCGGCTCGCTGCACATGGGCCACGCGCTCAACAACACGCTGCAAGACATCCTCTGCCGCTTCGAGCGCATGCGCGGCAAGGACGTGCTGTGGCAGCCAGGCACCGATCACGCCGGCATCGCCACCCAAGCGGTGGTCGAGCGGCAATTGATGGAGCGCCAGCAGCCCGGCAGCCGCGCCATGGGGCGCGACGCTTTCATCAAGCGGGTGTGGGAATGGAAGGCGGAATCCGGCGGCACCATCATCGATCAGTTGAAGCGGCTCGGCGCCTCCTGCGACTGGTCGCGCGAACGCTTCACTATGGACGAGGGCTTGTCGCGCGCGGTGATGAAGGTCTTCGTCACGCTTTACCGCGAGGGCCTCATCTACAAGGACAAGCGGCTGGTCAACTGGGACCCCAAGCTCAAGACCGCCATTTCTGATCTGGAAGTCGTCCAGGTGGAGACCAAGGGCCACCTTTGGCACCTGCGATATCCGATCGAAGGCAAGACGTTCGATCCCAACAATCCGTCAACCTTCATCGTCGTCGCCACCACGCGGCCGGAGACGATGCTCGGCGACACTGCCGTCGCGGTGCATCCGCAAAACGAGCGGCTTAAGCATCTCATCGGTAGAACCGCGATCCTGCCGCTTGTCGGCCGCCGCATCCCGATCATCGGCGACGAATACGCCGATCCGGAAAAGGGATCGGGCGCGGTGAAGATCACGCCGGCGCACGACTTCAATGATTTCGAAGTGGGCCGCCGGCACGATTTACCGCTCGTCAACATATTCGACGAGGAAGCGCATCTTCTGCTCAAAGAGAACGACGCCTTCCTGAAGGATGCGCATCCTCAAGTCGAAGTCATGGCGTTGGACGGAATCGAGGGCGTGCGCGCACGCAAGCTGATTGTCGAGATATTGGAGGTGCAAGGTTTAATAGACAAAATCGAGCCGACGACGCACGCCGTGCCGCACGGCGACCGTTCCGGCGCCGTGCTGGAGCCATTTCTCACCGATCAATGGTACGTCGACGCCAAGACGCTGGCGCAGCCGGCGATCGCGGCGGTCCGCGAAGGCAAAACCGTGTTCGTGCCGCCGCAGTGGGAGGCGACGTTCTTCAACTGGATGGAGAACATCCAGCCCTGGTGTATTTCGCGGCAGATTTGGTGGGGGCATCAGATTCCGGCCTGGTACGGACCGGATGGGAAGATCTTCGTCGCCGAGAACGAGGACGACGCCGTCGCCGACGCGCTCGCCCACTATACCGACATCGAAGAAATCACCGTCCAGGAAGGCCACGACATCGCCGCCGACCCGCAGCGCCGCGCCCGCTTCGCCGCAGAGTACATCAGGCGCGACGAGGACGTGCTCGACACCTGGTTCTCTTCGGCGCTGTGGCCGTTCTCGACGCTGGGCTGGCCAGACGAGACGCCGGAGCTGAAGCGCTTTTACCCGACCACCACGCTGGTCACCGGCTTCGACATCATCTTCTTCTGGGTCGCGCGCATGATGATGATGGGGCTGCACTTTATGCGAAAGGAGCGCCCTCACGCTGCGTTGGAAGATGTGGTGCCGTTCCACGACGTCTACATCCACGCATTGGTGCGGGACGCCTCCGGCGCCAAGATGTCGAAGTCGAAGGGCAACGTCATCGATCCGCTAGCGCTGATCGACGAATATGGCGCCGACGCGCTGCGTTTTACTCTTGCAGCTATGGCGGCGCAGGGGCGCGACATCAAGCTCTCGGCGCAGCGCGTCGAAGGTTATCGCAATTTCGCGACCAAGCTCTGGAACGCCGCACGCTTCGCCGAGATCAATGGCTGTGCCACGATTAAAGGCTTCGATCCGCGTAAGGCTCAGGAGATTTTGAATCGATGGATCACCCACGAAACGGCAAAGGCGGTGGCGGAGGTTACTGAGGCGATTGCCGCGTACCGCTTCAACGATGCGGCGGCCACGGCGTACCGTTTCGTCTGGAATATCTATTGCGACTGGTACCTTGAACTCGCGAAGCCGTTACTCATGGGCCCTGACGGTACCGCCAAGGACGAGACGCGCGCCGTCGTCGCGTGGGCGCGCGACGAAATCCTGAAGTTGCTGCACCCATTTGTGCCGTTTGTAACCGAGGAATTGTGGACGGTGACCGCATCGCCAAAGCGCGAATCCTTGCTCGCCCTTAGCGACTGGCCCTCGCTGGAGGGCATCGGCGACGCCAAAGCGGAAGCTGAAATTGGGTGGGTGATCGATCTCATTGCTGCAATCCGTTCGGTTCGCGCAGAGATGAATGTCAACGTGCCGCTGCCACTCGTTATGATCAGCGTGGGCGATCATGTTTGGGACAGAGCCTTGCGCTGGTCTGAGTTTATCAAGCGGATGGCCAAAATCTCAGACGTGAGTCGGGAGCCGGTACAAAGACTTGGCACGATCCAGCTAGTTATTCGGGGCGAGACTGTCGCCTTAGATCCCGCGGGCGTCATCGATCTCGCCGCCGAGCGCGCGCGGCTCGCCAAGGAAATGGCGAAGTGCGACGCCGACATCGCCCGTGTCGACCAGAAACTCGGCAATGCCGATTTCCTCAAGCGGGCGCCCGAAGAGATAGTCGAAGGCGAGAAGGAAAAGCGCGAGGAGGCCGAGACGCGAAAGGTGAAGATCGCCGAAGCGCTCGAGCGGCTCAAAGGCGCGGCGTGAAATTCCAGTGGTGAAATCTCCATCCCTGCCGATCGCCCTCGGGCTCTTGTGGCTTGTCGGCAATGCGCTGCGGTTTCCGATTCTCGCGGTGCCGCCGGTGATCCCGATATTGCGCGACGAACTCGGCCTGTCCGGGACGGAGATCGGTATCCTCACCGGCCTGCCGATCATTCTGTTCGCGGCCGCCGCTTTGGCCGGCTCGAGACTGGTCGGCCGAATCGGCGCCGTGGCCGCGATCGTCGCCGGATTGGTGCTGACCGCCGGCGGCTCTGCGCTGCGTGGTGCCGCATCCGACGCCATGACGCTGTTCGGAGCGACTATCGTGATGGGGGCGGGCGTCGCGATCACCCAACCGGCCATGCCGGCGCTCGTCGGTCGCTGGTTGCCGCAGCATATCGGGCTCGGCACCGGCATCTATACGAATGGATTGCTGGTCGGCGAAATCCTGCCGATCGCACTTTTTCCTCTGCTCTTCCCGCTGCTCGGCGGCAGCTGGCGGGCAACGTTCGTCCTTTGGGCGGCGCCGATCCTGGCGATCGCGCTGCTGATGGCGGTGACGGTGCGGCGTGACGCCGCCGCACCGATCGCCGCGGCGTCGCGCTGGTGGCCGGACTGGCCGGCGCGCGACATCTGGCGGCTTGGTCTCATTTTCGGCAGCGCGAGCGCGTTCTATTTCGGGAGCAATGCCTTCCTGCCCGGCTACCTGAGCGAGGCCGGCCGCTCCGATCTCATCAGCCCGGCCCTCACCGCGCTCAATGTCGGCCAGCTTCCCGCCTCGGTGCTGCTCATCGGCTTTGCCCGACAGCTCGAACGCAAAGGCTGGCCGTTCATAGCGGCGGGCGTGCTCTGCTTTGCCTGCGTTGTCGGATTGGCCACGACCGCGAGCGCGGTAACGGTCGTATGCGCCGGCATTCTCGGCTTTGCCGCCGGCGGCGTATTCGCGCTCGGTCTCACGCTCCCGCCGCTGTTGAGCGCGCCAAGCGAGGTGCCGCGCGTCTCGGCTGCGATGTTCACCATTAGCTACTCGTGCGCCGTCGCTGTCTCGCTCCTCGGCGGTGTGGCCTGGGATGTTGCCGGGGCGGCGCGTTTCGCCTTCCTTCCGATCGCGGCCTGTGCCCTGCCGCTGATCTTGCTGGTGCCGAGCATCAGGTTCGAATCCAGGTCCGGTGTTGCGGCTTGAAAGCCGCTATCAGTTGATCAGCGCCTGATAGACCAGGCTGTGTAACAGCGAGCGGTAGTGCGCTCCCTGGGCTGGCGGCAGCTGCACCATCAAGACCGCCACCAGCTTTTCCTTGGGGTCGACCCAAAAAGCCGTGCCCCAAATCCCATTCCAAAAGAATTCCCCGCGCGATCCCGGCAACGGATTCCGTCCGGCTTGCGTGCGGATCATGAAGCCCGGGACTGCTCGCTTTGGGGAGACCCTGGGCAAATCCCGGGAATGCGATGCACGTCGCCAATACGGACGCGCAAAGGACACGAGCAAACTGCATTGGCGGCTCCATGTGGTCGCTGCGGCGGCTAAGCGCCACGACAGCGCGAATTCTCCGATGCTTTCTGCCCGATGTCGATGACGAAGGGGTGTAACGGAGCGGCCGCCGAAGGCCGGCTTCGCGAAACCGGCGCTTTGGTTTTCCGTTAGTCCGCCGACCGAAACGGCTTGCTGAGGAAGCGCGAACCTTTCAGGCCATAGCGCCAGGGCTTGTCGATCGCCTTGGTGAGGCCGATGCGCGGTCCGGTGACGACCTCCACCGCCTGCATCCGCTTGAAGATCTCAAAGGGCGGCTTGAATAACGCCAAACCATTGTGCGCCGCGGTGACGGCCAGCGCCTCGCAGACCCGGCCGGGCCCGGCGCAAAGAAGCCTTTCGTCGTCCATGCCCCGCCGTCGCCGCATCGCCGCCAAACCGGTCAGCGGCTCGAGCGCGCGGATGAGCACGGCGGCGGCTGAACCCTTTGGCTGGCAGACTAAATTCAGGCACCAGTGGATGCCGTAGGAGCGATACACGTAGGCGTATCCGGGCGGGCCGAACATCACCGCGTTCCGCGCCGTCGGACCACGGAAGCTGTGGGCCGCCGGATCGGTTTGGTCATAGGCCTCGACCTCGACGATGCGTCCGCCGACGCCGGAAACGAGCAGCATCGCCCCGATCAGGTCCGGCGCAACCTCATGGACGCTGCGGCCGAAGAAGCTTCGCCCTATCGGTCTCGGCATATCCAATCGTCGCAGCAACGGCGCTCGGCGGTAAATCGCGCGTTAACGGGGTAGCGGCGCGGCGGCTGAATCTGTGGCTCTCGCGCAACAGATTTGGAACATTTCACAGTTTTCGCACTGCACGCGAGCCGAACGCCGCTTTTTGGCCATAGGGTTCCTCGACATCAATGCAACACGCGGCGGGGCGTGCTGACAAGCCGCTGCGACGCTTCCGGTTTTCAGGCGTTGACTTGGGAGCGGGAGCGGGGGCGAGGGGGCCGGACAGGCCCGCAGAGTTCGATGGACGCTAAAACCAATTTAAAATCAAGGCTCCCCAGCCGTCACGCGACGGAAGGTGCGGAGCGGGCGCCGCACCGCGCCTTTTATTACGCGATGGGGTTGACCAAGGAGCAGATCCATCAGCCCTTCGTCGGCGTCGCCACCTGCTGGAACGAGGCCGCGCCCTGCAATATTGCGCTGATGCGCCAGGCGCAGGCGGTCAAGATGGGGGTCGCTTCCGTCGGCGGCACGCCGCGCGAGTTCTGCACCATCACCGTGACCGACGGCATCGCGATGGGCCATGCCGGCATGAAATCCTCGCTGCCGTCGCGCGAGGTCATAGCGGATTCGATCGAATTGACCGTGCGCGGCCATTCCTATGACGCGCTCATCGGCGTGGCCGGCTGCGACAAGTCGCAGCCCGGCATGATGATGGCCATGTGCCGGTTGAACGTGCCGTCGATCTATATCTACGGCGGTTCGATTCTGCCCGGCACCTTCAAGGGCGCGCCGGTGACCATCCAGGACGTCTACGAGGCCGTCGGCAAGCACTCGGTCGGCGCCATGTCCGACGCCGATCTCGATACTCTCGAGCAGAATGCCTGCCCCTCGGCCGGCGCTTGCGGCGCGCAGTTCACCGCCAACACCATGGCGACGGTGTCGGAAGCAATCGGCTTGGCGTTGCCCTATTCGGCCGGTGCGCCGGCGCCTTACGAGATCCGCGACAAGTTCTGCATGCTCGCCGGCGAGATGATCATGGATCTGATCGTCAAGAACATCCGCCCGCGCGACATCGTCACCCGCAAGGCGCTGGAGAATGCGGCGGCCGTGGTCGCCGCCACCGGTGGTTCGACCAACGGCGCACTGCACCTGCCGGCGATCGCCAACGAATGCGGCATCGAATTCGATCTGTTCGACGTGGCCGAGGTCTTCAAAAGAACGCCTTATATCGCCGATTTGAAGCCTTCCGGCCGCTATGTCGCCAAAGACATGTTCGAAGCTGGCGGCGTTCCGCTGCTGATGAAGACGATGCTCGACCATGGCTTCCTCCATGGCGAGTGTCTCACGGTGACCGGCCGCACCATCGCCGAGAACCTCAAATCGGTGAAGTGGAACGCAGGCCAGGACGTTGTGCGCCCGGCGGACAAGCCGCTCTCGCCGACCGGCGGCGTCATCGGCCTGAGAGGTAACCTCGCACCCGAGGGCGCCATCGTTAAGGTTGCCGGGATGGAGCGCTTGCATTTCTCCGGACCGGCGCGCTGCTTCGATGGCGAGGAAGCCTGCTTCGACGCGGTGAAGAATAAGAAATACAGGGAAGGCGACGTGCTTGTTATCCGCTACGAGGGCCCGAAGGGCGGGCCCGGCATGCGCGAGATGCTCTCCACCACCGCGGCGCTCTATGGCCAGGGCATGGGCGGCAAGGTGGCCCTGATCACCGATGGACGCTTCTCCGGCGCCACGCGCGGTTTTTGCGTCGGGCATGTCGGACCGGAAGCGGCGGTGGGCGGCCCAATCGCCCTGTTGCGCGACGGCGACATCATCGAGCTCGATGCGGAAAAGGCGACGCTCGAGGTCAAGCTGACGAAGAGCGAGCTTGAGAAGCGGGCGCGGGAATGGAAGCCGCGCGCCGACGAATTCACCTCCGGTTATTTGTGGAAATACGCCCAGCAGGTCGGGCCGGCGCGTCAGGGCGCCGTCACCCATCCGGGAGCGACGGTCGAGAAGGCGTGTTATGCGGACATCTAGTGCAGGAGCCCCTGCCGCACGAGGCGGCATGCTGGCCGCGCTCGTCGCTGGACTTGCCGTGGCGCTCGGATGGAGCGTCGCGTCCGGGCCGGCTTTCGCCTTCGACGGCACGACCGCGCCAAACACCGCTTTGCTGGCGCCGGGCGACGGCTCGCGTCCGGTTGCGCGAACACCCGACGGTGGCGACAAGGCGAACGCCAAGACGAGCACCCTGACCACGCTCGAATATGCGGCCGATCAGGGGCACCTCGAGGCGCAATGGAAGGTCGGCCGCATGTATGCGGACGGCGACGGCGTTCCCCAGGACGATCTACGCGCCTTCAATTATTTTAGCCAGATCGCCAACGCCCACCCGGACGAAAGTCCCGGCACGCCGCAGGCGCGTTTGGTGGCGAACGCTTTTGTGGCTTTGGGCCGCTACTATCTCGCGGGCATTCCCAATTCGACGATCAAGCCGGACGTCGCGCGCGCGAGAGAGATGTTCGACTACGCCGCTTCCTATTTTGCCGATGCCGACGCGCAGTACCAGCTTGGCCGCCTATATCTCGACGGCACGCCGAGCGATGCACACAAGGCGGCGCGTTGGTTCCAGTTGTCCGCGACCAAGGGCGATTGCCGCGCCGAGGCGGTCCTCGGCGACATGTTGTTCCGCGGCCAGCACGTGCCGCGGCAGGCCGCGCGCGGCCTGATGTGGCTTACGCTCGGACGCGATTGCGCCGGCCCTGAGGATGCCTGGATCAAACCGCTCTACGACAACGCCTTCCATCGCGCGAGCGACGATGAGCGGGCCATGGCCTTGGTCTATCTGGAAGACTGGCTGAGGGGCCGCAGGAATTAGGCCGGACGATCGCTCCGTTGGCTCGCCGCCGAGCGGCTCCGCTCACAGCGTGTAAGCCGTACGAAACCCGCCCCAATGCTGCCCCAGGACCCGGATCGGCGCGTCGATCTCGCGCATCACGATGGTGACGCCGCCTCCCATATCGCGCGCATAGACCTGTATGATGTAGGGACGCATGTTGCGCGCGGCGGCAAGACCGGCGCGATCGTCAAAAATCCGGCGATTGCGCGCATGCGCCGTATTCCAGGCACTGTCGTTAGGACGCTGCGGCAGCGAATACTTGCGATTATGCACCGGCAGGTAGCCATTGCGATCGACTGCCGCGCAAAACACCATTCGCTCGTCGCTCGCCAGCAGTGCTTCTTGAATCGGCGGCAGCACGTTGTCCAGCGCGGCGAGGAACCGCGTGCTGTGCTGGACCGGGTCGCTTCCTTCGATTTCGCGATAGTCATTGTCAAACAAATCCGCGCGCGTAAGCCTGCCGGTTTCGACAAGCTTTTCCAGCGTCCGCGAGATTTCGTTAGCGACGTTCACAGCGCGGGAAATGATCTCGCGGTTTTCGTCGCGAATTGACGCGAGCTTGTGCTCCAGTGCCGCGCGCACGGCCGCATCCATTTCCAGAAATTCCACATGCAGCCCCAGCGAGGAACGGTTGGCGGCGCGAATCCGCGTGGCGCCGATTCCATCGATCTTGGCGTGCAGGAGGGCGCCCGAGGCGATCGGCTGCTTGTCGTCGAGGCGCAGCAGCATGCCGCCTTCGGAAAGGTCGCCGGTCTGGCCGCGAATAGTGCGGGCGCCGGTTTGCAGCTCGACGCCGATTTCGCAAGGCAGGCGATCGTGCCGCCGCCGATCTCCGGCCTGATTTTGGCGCAGGAAGATCGTCACGCGCATTTTGAGCTTCTCGGCAAGCGCGATGACGCGTTGCCCGTTCAGCTCCACCGATTTTCCATGCGCATTGGCGCCGGCCGCCGCGTCGCCGATCTCTGACGCCCCTTTGGACACGGCGTCGGCGAAATGCAAGGTATCGTTGGCATTGCGCGCGACAGCCGCTGTCGCGCTATTTTGTTGCTCCACCGCGGATGCAACCGCCGCAAACAGCGGCCGAATGACCTTGACCAATTCGGTGATCCGCTGCACAGCCGCAAAGCACGCGGCAGCGTCGTTCAGCACCGCATTGATCTTCTGCGAAATCTCCTCCGTGGCTTCCTGGGTCTCGCGTGAAAGCTTTTTCACTTCGGAAGCGACAATCGCGAAGCCGCGTCCGGCCACGCCCGCCCGCGCCGACTCGATCGTCGCATTGAGCGCCAGCAGGTTGGTCTGCCGCGCCACCGCCGAAATGAGGCCGACGACCTGCGCGATTTCCGCGGTTGACTTCTTGAGCCCGTCGACGCTGCGGCCGGCCATCGTGGCCGACTCGCTCGCTGAATCCGTGAGATCATCGGCCTTGCGCACCTGATTTCCGATATTATCCGAAGCGTGCGCAAGTTCATCGGTCGCTGCCGCAAGGAGTTTCAGGTCGCGGCTCGCGGCGTCGGCTTGCGATATCAGGCTGACCGTCTTCTCTGTAATCCGATGGACCGCGGTGGCGGAGTCCCCGGCTTCATGGCGCACCAACTCGCAGGCCCGGTACACCTCGCCGATCATGGCGCCAAGGTCGGACTCGAGCAGGTTGATCGTCTCTCGGATACTGCTTGCCGGGACCGTTTGTTGAGGCTTGGTCTCTAGCGGCGGCGGTGCCGGATCGGAGCGAGCCGCCTCTTTAGCGCCGGCCGAACGTCTGGATAAGAACTCCAGCATCAAAGCCACGAGTCTCGCAAGCCAATTGGCTAAATCCCCGGCCGGGATATCTGCGTAAGCCGAGCCTATTGTCCATCCGTCTTTCGTTGGGGCGATCGGCCGGCGCCGCGCGGCGCACGCACGACGCAGCGCAGAGTGGGCACGAGCTAAGGCTCGTTGCCCACCTCGATCGCTACGTCGAGCCACACCGGGACGTGGTCGGAAGGCTTTTCCCAGCTGCGCACATGACGGTCGATGCCGACATCTGTGAGCTGGTCGGCTGCCTGCGGCGACAGCAGCATGTGGTCGATGCGGATGCCGTTGTTCTTTTGCCAGGCGCCGGCCTGGTAGTCCCAGAACGTGTAGAGGCCGGGCGCGTCGCTTGTCGCGCGCACCGCGTCAGTCAGGCCGAGGTTGAGGAGCTCACGAAATTCGCCGCGCGTGCGCGGCAGGAACAGCGCATCGGTGAGCCAAGCTTGCGGATTGTGGACGTCGGCAGCGGCCGGAATAACATTGTAATCGCCGGCGAGAATGAGCGGCTCCTCCAGCGACAGTCGTTCGCGCGCATATGCAGAAAACCGCTGCATCCATCTGATCTTGTATGGATATTTATCAGTTTCCGGCGGATTGCCGTTGGGCAGATAGATGCTGGCGATTCGCAGCGCACCGCGCGCGGTCGAGACGACCGCCTCGATGAAGCGGGCATGATCGTCTTGGTCGTCGCCGGGTAGGCCGTTGCTTACCTCGTCGAATGGAAATCGCGACAGCAGCGCCACGCCGTTGAACGCCTTCTGGCCGTGCACCGCGACATTGTAGCCAAGCGCCTCGAACGGCTCGCGCGGGAAGGCGTCATCGACGCATTTCGTCTCCTGCAGGCAGACGATATCGGGCTTGCGTTCGGCGAGCCAGACGACGGCCGAGTCGAGACGCTGCTTGATCGAATTGACGTTCCAGGTGGCGATGCGCACGGGCAAACGCCCTGTTGCAGGAAGCGCGAGGTTCTAGGGCTTTTACAGCGCGAAACTGGTGCCGCAACCACAGGACGCCGTGGCCTGTGGATTGTTCACCTTGAAGGCCGATCCGATCAGGTCATCGACGAAGTCGATCTCGGCGCCGGCCATATAGTTGAGCGACATCGGATCGATGAGCACCGTGGCGCCGCTCCTTTCGATGACGATGTCGTCATCGGCCCTGGCGCGTTCGGTGTCGAATTTGTACTGGAAACCGGAGCAGCCGCCGCCCTCGACGCTCACACGCAGCATGGTGCCGGCGGGTTCCCGGCCGAGGATTTCGCCGATCTTGCGCGCCGCGCGCTCGGTCACGGTGACATTCGTCGCCATTTTTATCTCCGGCCGCGGCATCGGGGGGCCGATTGCCACGGCGTTACCACGATAGTTAAGTGCGCCGAATCGCAAGGTCAATTGGCCAAAGTCCGATTGTGAAGGCCGGACAGGACGATGGTGGTTGAGGCTTCAGTGACGCGGGTACCCTATGCGTGCGATCCGCAAAAGAGCCGCGGCCGGCTGCACGCCGAGCCGGCCAGTAAAGGCCGCAGCCCCTTTCGCCGCGACTGCGATCGGATCATCCATGCGACCGCCTTCCGCCGGCTCAAGCACAAGACCCAGGTGTTCGTGTTCGACGAGGGCGATCATTACCGCACGCGGCTCACCCATACGCTCGAGGTCGCGCAAATCGCCCGCGCACTCGCCCGCGCACTGGGGCTGGACGAGGATCTCGCCGAGGCGCTGGCGCTTGCCCATGATCTGGGGCACCCGCCCTTCGGCCATGCGGGAGAGCGGGCTCTCGACGAACGTCTCGCCGTCTTCGGCGGGTTCGATCACAACGCACAGACCTTGCGCGTGGTCACCGCTTTGGAGCGCCACTATCCGGCGTTCGACGGGCTCAATCTGACCTGGGAAACGCTCGAGGGCCTCGTCAAGCATAACGGTCCGCTCACGGCCCCCGACGGGACGCCGCTCGAGCGCTACCGCACGCGCGGCGTTCCCGAGACGATCCTGCAATATACCGGGATGCAGGACCTGCAATTGTGGAGCTTCCCGAGCGTGGAGGCGCAAGTCGCCGCCGTCGCCGACGATATCGCCTACGACGCCCATGATATCGACGATGGCCTGCGCGCCGATCTGTTCGCGCTCGACGAGATCGCCGCCACCGGGCTGCCCGGCGAGATCGTCGCCGATCTCCGCGCGGCCTATCCGGCGCTCGAAACCGGCCGTCTGGTGCACGGGTTCATTCGCCGGCTGATCGGCCTGCTCATCGAGGACGTGGTCGAGGAGACCGCGCGCCGGCTCGCCGTTCTCGCACCGCGCTCGGCCGACGAAGTGCGGCTCGCGGCTTCGCCGGTCGCGGGCTTCTCGCCTCGGGTCGGGGAGGCGGACCGAACGATCAAGGATTTTCTCAAGGCGCGCATGTACCGGCACCGGCGGGTCATGCGTGTCATGGACGAGGCGGCAGGCGTGGTGCGCGATCTGTTTATGCACTTTGACGCGCATCCCGACGATCTGCCGCCGGAATGGCGACAGGGGCTCGACGCGCTGGGAACGGCTTCGCGCGCCCGCCGCATCGCCGATTTCATCGCCGGCATGACCGACCGCTACGCGCTCGCCGAACACCGGCGGCTTTTTGACTCGACCCCGGAATTGGGTTAGGCGCGCGGCGCTCCAACATGGCTGCGCAACGCCGGAATTTTCATGGTCGCGCATAACATCTTCGCCGAGATGCTCGATCGCGTTCACCGCGCGAGCGGCGAGCTGATTGCCGCGGGTGTCTTGCCACCCGACATCGACCAGTCGCGCGTTACGGTCGAGCCGCCGCGCGATCCGGCGCATGGCGACATGGCGACCAACGCCGCCATGGTGCTCGCCAAGGATGCCGGCAAGAAGCCGCGCGAACTTGCCGAAGCGATCGCGGAAAAGCTTCGCGGCGACGAACTCGTCGGCCAGGTCGACGTCGCCGGGCCGGGTTTCATCAATCTCACGCTCAAGCCCGCCGCCTGGATCGAGGCCTTGCGCAATGCCGTGCAACTCGGTCCACGCTACGGCAAGAGCGATGTCGGCCACGGTACGCCGGTCAACGTCGAATACGTTTCGGCCAATCCAACCGGGCCCATGCATATCGGCCATTGCCGTCTAGCGGTGTTCGGCGACGCGCTGGCAAATCTTCTCGCCTTTACCGGCTGCAAGGTCACGCGCGAATACTACGTCAACGACGCGGGCGCGCAGGTCGACGTGCTGGCACGGTCGGCTTACCTGCGCTATCGCGAGGCGCTGGGCGAAGACATCGGGCTAATCCCGGAGGGGCTTTATCCCGGCGACTATCTGAAACCCGTCGGATCGGCACTTGCCGTTGAATTCGGCAACGCGCTGCTCAACCGGTCCGAAGCCGAGTGGCTGCCGATTGTCCGCGACGTCGCCGTCGGGACCATGATGGTCATGGTTTGCGATGATCTCGCCGCGCTCAACATCACACACGAGGTCTTCTACTCCGAGCGATCGCTGGTGCAGGGCGATACCGATCTCGTCGCCGCAACAATCGCTTGGCTGCGCGAACGCGGCTACGTTTACCAGGGCCGCCTGCCTCCGCCGAAGGGCGCTCCGGTCGAGGATTGGGAGGACCGCGAGCAGACATTGTTCCGCTCGACCGCGTTCGGCGACAACGTCGATCGCCCGCTGATGAAATCCGACGGCTCCTACACCTACTTCGCCTCCGATATCGCCTATCACCGCACCAAGCTCGAGCGCGGCTTTCGCGTGTTGATCGATGTCCTGGGCGCCGACCATGGCGGCTACGTCAAGCGCACGCAGGCGGCGGTCGCGGCGCTCAGCGAAAATCGCGCCGTTGTCGACGTCAAGCTCGTCCAGCTGGTGCGGCTGTTGCGCGCCGGCGAGCCGGTCAAAATGTCGAAGCGGGCAGGGGAGTTCGTAACCCTTCGCGAGGTCGTGGATGAAGTCGGTCCGGATGCCGTCCGCTTCATGATGCTGTTCCGCAAAAACGACGCCGCGCTTGATTTCGACCTCGCCAAGGTGATCGAGCAGTCACGCGACAATCCGGTCTTTTATGTCCAATACGGCCATGCCCGCGGCCGATCGGTGTTCCGCAACGCGCGCGCAGCATTTGCCGATCTGCCGTCCGATTTTGCCGATCCCAAGGTTCTCGGAGATGCCGCCCTGGAACGGCTTTCCGAACCCGCCGAACTGGCCCTGATGCGCCGCATTGCGCTCTATCCGCGCGTGGTCGAAGCCGCCGCTGCGGCGCATGAGCCGCATCGAATTGCCTTCTATCTCTTCGATTTGGCCAGCGAATTTCATGCTCTTTGGACGCTGGGCAATGCCTCGCCACATTTACGCTTCATTATCCAGAATGATCGACAACTGACTGTGGCTCGGCTTGCGCTTGTACAAGGCGTCGTGACCGTGCTCGCATCGGGGCTCGCCTTGCTCGGGGTCAAGGCGCCAAACGAGATGCGATAAGTTCGGCTTGTGCCGTTGGGACGCGGCAGCTGCGGTCGAGGGGAATAGCTAATCCGCGCGGGTTCAACGCCTACATCAGGGCGAGTTCGATGGCTGACAACGTTTTCCGCTCCTACCGCAGCCGCGATCCGATCGCGCGGGAGGATATGGATTCGACCGCTGCTGACGATGCGGGCGATCCGCTTGCGGAGCTGGCGCGGCTGATCGGTCAAAGCGATGCTCGTGGTGAGGCTCGCCGTGAGAGGTACGCCGCGGACGCGCCGGACGACGCGGTGGCTCCAGGCCTCGATTGGGCGGCCGACGAGAGCTATCCCCCCGAACCCGCTCGCGATGATGACCGCTACGCGCCGCCGCTTGCTGATTCCCAATCCTATCAGCAAGACCGTGGCTACGCGAATGAGCCGGCAGTCGGCGATCGTTTCTTTTCAAGATCGGCGGCAAGGTCCGGCGGTTTCCGCCAGGAGACCAGCGACGATCTGCCGGCGGACGATGCCGGCTACCAGGATGAGATGGAGCCCGGTTCGCAGCGTTCCGCGGACGATCGCTATGGCGCTGACGATCGGCCATACGACGATGCCGACGCATACGCCGCGGAAGGCGATCGTAATGCTCCGCCTTCACGCCGCCGCGGCGGCCTCGTCGTCGTCATGGCGGTTCTGGCGCTGGCGGTGCTCGGCACCGCGGGGGCTTTCGGCTATCGCGCCATGTTCGGCGGCTCGGTATTGCCGACGCTGCCGCCGATCATCAAGCCGGCCAATGGACCGAACAAGATCGTGCCGAGCTACGGCGACGCTCAGGCCGGCAATTCGAGCCAAAACGGCGCGGCAGATACGAGCTCAAGCGAGAAGCTGGTCTCCCATGAGGAGCAACCGGTCGAGATGCAGGAAGCGCCTCGGCCGGCCCCGCGCGTGGTTTCGACCATTCCGATCGCGCCCAACCAGGGTATGGCGCCCTCTGGCATGGCTGCGCAGCCGTCGCCCTTCAATGCCGCACCTGCCGGCGCTCCGCCGCCGCCTCAGATGGCTCCGGCACCAGCGCCGCCAAGCGGTTCGGCAGCGCAAATGCCGGCCCCGCCGCCCCCGCCTGCGGCCGCGCCGCCCGGGCCGAAGCGGGTTCACACCGTCACCATTCGCGCCGACCAGCCGGCCGGCGGCGACGCAGCCACGGCTCCGGCGGCGCCGCCGCGCGCGGCAGCGCCGGCCCCGCGACCGAAGGCGGCCGCCGGCGGAAGCCAGCCGCTTTCCCTCGTGCCCGGTCAACAGAGCGAGGCGCCCACTCCAGCGCCGCCGCCGCGGACGCACGCGGCACCAGCACCGGCGCCCGTCGCAGTGGCGGCTGCCGCGCCGGCTCCCGCCCCCGCGGCCGAAGCGGCGCCGCCGTCCGGCGGCGGTTATTCGGTGCAAGTCACCTCCCAGCGCAGCGAGGCCGACGCCCAGTCGGCTTTCCGGGCGCTGCAGGCCAAATTCCCCAATCAGCTCGGCGGCCGCGAGCCGCTGGTGCGCCGGGCTGACCTTGGCGCAAAAGGCACCTACTACCGCGCCCTTGTCGGGCCGTTTGCCTCGGCCGAAGAGGCCGCCGGCATGTGCAGCAGTTTGAAAGCCGCCGGCGGCAATTGCCTCGTGCAGCGAAACTAATCCGCGCTTGACCCCCGCGCCGCGCGCGCGCTAAGCGGCGCCGATGCGCGCCTTTATTACCGGCCTCGCCGGTCCGGTTCTCGCGGAAAAAGAGCGAGGCTTCCTGCGCGAGGCTGCGCCCTGGGGCCTCATCCTGTTCAAGCGCAATGTGGCCGAGCCCGACGCGCTGCGCCGGCTGGTCGACGAGGCGCGGACCATTCTTGGACGCGAGGCCCCGGTCCTGATCGACCAGGAGGGCGGGCGCGTTCAGCGCCTTGGTCCGCCGCACTGGCCGAGCTATCCGCCGGGCGCGGGCTACGGCGTGCTCTACGACCGGGATCGTGAAGCTGGCCTTGCCGCCGCGCGGCTCGGCGCCCGCCTGATCGCTGCCGATCTTGCGCCGCTGGGCATCGACGTCGATTGCCTGCCGATCGCCGATGTTCCGAGCGCTGAGGCCGATCCGGTGATCGGTAATCGCGCTTATGGGACCGAGCCGAAGAAAGTGGCGGCCATTGCCGGCGCCATCGCGCAAGGACTGTGCGATGGGGGCGTCCTGCCGGTTCTCAAACATATGCCCGGCCACGGCCGCGCCACCGCCGATACCCATAAGAGCCTGCCGGTCGTCAAAGCTGACCGGGCGGCGCTGGAAGCCACTGATTTTGCCGCCTTTCGCCCGCTTGCGACGCTGCCGCTCGGCATGACGGCGCACGTTGTGTTCAGCGCCATCGATCCGGTCGCGCCGGCCACCATTTCGGTGACTATAGTGCGCGACGTGATTCGCGATTCGATCGGGTTTCAGGGCCTTTTGATGAGCGACGATATTTCCATGAGCGCGTTGTCGGGCTCGATCGGCGAGCGCAGCCGCGCCGCGCTTGCCGCCGGATGCGACGTGGTGCTCCATTGCAACGGCGAGATGTCGGAGATGCTGGCAGTTGCCGCGGAGGCGCCGCAACTGTCGGGGCAGGCCGCGCGACGAGCCGCGGCGGCTTTGGCGGCCAAGCGGCCGGCGCTGCCGATCGATGTTACCGCGGCGCGTACTGACTTCGCGAGCCTGATGGCCGGCGTCTGGCCACCCGCGCAGGGGTCCGCATGATCGCCGAAGATTCGCATTTCACGACCGAAATGCCGGAACGCGGCACCGACGAGCCGGCGCTGGTGATCGACGTCGAGGGTTTTGAGGGGCCGCTCGACCTGCTTCTGACGCTCGCCCGCCAGCAGAAAGTCGATCTCGCCAAAATCTCGATCCTCGCGCTTGCCGACCAGTATCTCACCTTCATCGAAGAAGCGCGCAAACTGCGCATCGAGCTCGCCGCCGATTACCTGGTGATGGCGGCGTGGCTCGCTTATCTCAAATCACGCCTCCTGCTCCCGGAAGAACCCGAGCCCGATGGTCTCAGCGCCGAGGAAATGGCGACCGCGCTCGCGCAGCGCCTGCGCCGGCTCGAGGCGATCCGGCAGGTGGCCGAGCAATTGCTCAATCGACCGCAATTGGGCCGCGAGGTTTTTGCGCGCGGCCAACCGGAGCCGATTGCCGAGATCAAGCGGCCGGAATGGTCGGCGACGCTCTACGATCTGCTTTCCGCTTATGCGGGCCAGCGGCAGAAACAGGCGAGAGCCTATGTGCGTGTTCCCAAGCGTACCGTATGGTCGCTCGCCGAAGCGCGTCAGGCGCTCGAGCGCTTGGTCGGCGGTGCCGCGGACTGGAGCCGTCTCGATCAATATCTCTTCGACTACATCGTGGAACCTTCACTCAAGGCGACAGTCATCGCCTCGAGTTTTGCGGCGGCGCTTGAATTGGTGCGTGAGGGCCGCCTTGAAGTGCACCAGCACGGGGCCTTTGCTCCGCTCTACATCCGCAAACGGCCGGACGCGAGCGGCGGGGAGACGACCGTCAAGCCGGGGAATGGATGAGGGGGAGGCCGTACGATGGCGAATGTCGCGGAGATGCGTGTGATCGTCGGTGATCGAGACAGAGAAGAGGAACGCGCCGAGGAGTTGCGCATCCTCGAAGCGCTCTTGTTCGCCGCCGACGAACCTCTCGACGAGAAAGTTCTCGCCGCCCGCATGCCGGCCGGCATCGACGTGCGCGCTCTGCTCACCCATCTGCAGCAGGAGTATGCTTCGCGCGGAGTGAACCTCGTGCGCGTCGGCGGCAAATGGTCGCTCCGTACCGCAGGCGATCTTGCTTGGCTGCTGACCAAGGAGTCGGTGGTCACGAGAAAGCTTTCGCGCGCGGCGGTGGAGACGCTGGCGATTGTGGCTTACCACCAGCCGGTGACCCGCGCCGAGATCGAAGAGATCCGCGGCGTGACCACCTCCAAGGGCACGCTCGATGTTCTGTTGGAGACCGGTTGGATCCGCCTGCGCGGGCGGCGCAAGGCGCCCGGCCGGCCGGTGACGTATGGCACTACCGAGGCGTTTTTGTCGCATTTCGGGCTTGATGTGTTGGGCGACCTGCCCGGGCTCGACGAGCTCAAGGGCGCGGGCCTGATCGAGGGCACGCTCCCGGCCGGATTTGCCATCCCGGTGCCCTCCGACGATCCGTCCTTGCGGGAGGACGAAGAGCCGCTGGAACCCGACGATCTCGATTTTGGCCTTGCTCCGCCCGCCGAGCGTACCGAGGAATAGGCGCGCGGCGTCGCTAACAGGCATTTGCGGGTGGTTTGCCGCCGCTCTTCCGCCTGCTGCGGCTGGTATTAGGCATGTGCTTGTTTTTGCCGGCGCCGACGCCTAGTTTCTAGTTAAAATCAGCAGGCTTACCGCGGGCGCGGGCGGCGCCGCGCACGGAGGATTTCATGGGCTCTCTGAGCATCTGGCATTGGCTCGTCGTCGGCGCCATCGTTCTTTTGGTGTTCGGCGGGCGCGGCAAGATTTCCGACATGATGGGGGACGTCGCCAAGGGCATAAAGGCCTTCAAGAAGGGCCTGTCCGAGGACGAGGCCCAAGCAGCCCCCAAGACCGACGCGCCGATCAGGTCCATCGACCATCAGCAGGCGGCGGGCGCGGGCAAGACCGAAAGCAAGGTCGAGCGCTCGCTGTCCTGACGCTCCGCGCGAACGCGCGACGCACCGTCGGACCACGCTCTCTGTCGGCGCTTATGGCGGCGCACGGGTGAGACGGCCGGAGAGTTTCCATGTTCGACATCTCGTGGACCGAGTTCGTGCTCATCGGCGTGGTGGCGCTGATCGTGATCGGCCCGAAGGAACTGCCCGGGGTGATGCGCACGATCGGGCAGTGGACGCGCAAGATCCGCAGCATGGCGGCCGATTTTCAGCGGCAGTTCGAACAGGAGATGCGCGACACGGAGTTCGCCGACCTCAAGAAGCAGGTCGACGACATTGAACACAACGTCAAAGCCTATGACCCGCTGAAGGACGTGCGCAGCGACGTCGAAGCGATCGGCAAGGATTTCAAGGCTTCGCTCGAGGGGAAGGAGGCGCCGGCGAGTGCGGCGCAGCCGGCGGGCGAATTGCCTCCGTCCGAGGCCGCGGCAGATTTGCCCAATACCGATGTCGGCGGCGCAGCGTCTGGCTCAGTGCCGCCCGAAGCGACCGAGAAGTCGGCAGACGCGCTTCCCGCTCCGGTGCCTGCGGCGGAGCCCCGCGAGAAGCAGATCGTCGCCGCAGCCGTCGCGGCTATTGGCCCGGTCACCCCCGAACCCGTCGAGGAGGCGCAGCCGGCCGACAGCACAAGGCGCACGGCATGAGCACGGAGGAAGAAGAAAAGGCAATCGAGGCGACCAAAGCGCCGTTGATGGATCATCTGATCGAGCTGCGCGGGCGGCTGATCAAGGCGATCGCCGCGTTCGCCATCGCCGCCGTCTGCTGCTTCTTCTTCGCCAAGCAGATCTACAACGTGCTGACTTGGCCCTATGTGTGGGTCGCAGGACCGGAAAATTCGAAATTCATCTACACCGGCCTGCTCGAATACTTCATCGTCCAGCTCAAGCTGGCGATGTTCGGCGCGGCGTTCATCGCGTTCCCGGTGATCGCGTCGCAGATCTACATGTTCGCGGCGCCGGGGCTCTATCGCAACGAGCGGCAGGCATTCCTGCCCTATCTCATCGCCACGCCGTTTTTCTTCCTCTTGGGTTCGCTGATCGTTTATTTCCTGGTGTGGCCGATGCTGGCGCGCTTCTCGCTCAGCATGCAGCAGCTCGGCGGCCCCGGCCAGGCGACGATCGAATTGCTGCCCAAGGTCGAGGACTACCTCTCCTTGATGATGAAGCTCATTCTCGCCTTCGGCATCGCCTTCCAGCTGCCGGTGATCCTGACGCTCCTTGGCCGCGTCGGCATCATCACCTCCGACCAGCTCAAAGCGAAGCGCCGCTATTTCATCGTCATCGCCTTCGTCATCGCGGCGGTGCTCACGCCGCCCGACGTGCTCAGCCAGATGTCGCTGGCGCTGCCGCTCCTTGCCCTCTATGAGGGCTCGGTCTGGTCCGTGCGCATGGTGGAGAAACGCGCCGCCGCGCGGCGTGCCGCCGAGGCCGCGGCGGCGGCTTCCAAGCCGGCGGAGTGAAAGACGCGTATTGTTGATTATTGATTCGTCATGCCCGGGCTCGTCCCGGGCATCCACGTCTTGAGCGTCAACGCTATAAAGACGTGGATGGCCGGAACAAGTCCGGCCATGACGCGGAGAAGAGCATCATCCATGCACGACATCCGCTTCATCCGCGACAATCCCGATGCTTTCGACCGTGGGCTCGCTCGGCGCGGGCTTGAGCCGCAGGCACAGCGGCTGATCGTGCTCGACGAAAAGCGCCGCGTCGCGATCCAGACGGTCGAGACCGCGCAGGCGCGCCGTAACGCGGCGTCGAAGGAAATCGGCGAGGCGAAGAAGACCAAGAACGAGGAAAAGGCCAAGGGCTTGCTGATCGAGGTTGCGGCGCTGAAAGAATCGATCCCGGCGTTGGAGGCGGACGAGCGAAAGACGACCGAAGAGCTCAACGCGGCGTTAGCGGAAATTCCCAACCTGCCGCAGGACGACGTGCCTGATGGCAAGGACGCGAATGATAATGTCGAGCATCATCATTTCGGAGCGAAGCGCAATTACGCTTTCGCGCCCAAACAGCATTTCGATCTCGGCGAAGCACTCGGCCAGATGGATTTCGAGACTGCGGCAAAGCTATCCGGCGCGCGCTTTGTTGTTTTGAAGAAAGGTCTCGCGCGTCTCGAACGAGCGCTCGGACAATTCATGCTCGACGTACACACAAGCGCGCCGCATAACTACACCGAGGTTGCGCCGCCGTTATTGGTGCGTGACGAAGTGATGTTTGGAACTACGCAACTGCCGAGGTTTGAAGAAGACCAGTTCTTTGCGTTGAAGTGGAATTTAGTGAATGCGGCGCGGAATGAAGGCCTCCAAGGTAAACAGGAAGATGATCCATTGTTTGAGACGCTAGGTTACGAGGGTACCTTCGAATATTTTTTAGATCTGTTGAAGAACGATCGCCTCTCGCTCATCCCCACGGCTGAGGTCCCTCTCACGAATCTCGTTCGCGAATCCATCGTCGACGAAGCGCAGTTGCCGATGCGTTTCACCGCCTGCACGCCGTGTTTCCGCGCCGAAGCGGGTGCCGCGGGCAAAGACACGCGCGGTATGATCCGGCAGCACCAATTCATTAAGGTCGAGCTCGTCTCCATCACCACACCCGAGCAATCCAAAGACGAGCACGAACGCATGCTGTCCTGCGCCGAGGAAGTGCTGCGCCGTCTCGGCCTGCACTATCGCGTGATGACGCTGTGCGCCGGCGACATGGGGTTTGCGTCACAGAAGACTTACGACATTGAAGTATGGCTGCCGGGGCAGGGGGCGTATCGCGAGATTTCGTCTTGCTCGAACTGCGGCGAGTTCCAAGCGCGACGGATGAATGCGCGCTACCGCACCAAGGAGGGCCGGCAGGTGCGGCACGTGCATACGCTCAACGGCTCCGGCGTCGCGGTCGGCCGTGCACTGATCGCGGTGATGGAGACCTATCAGCAGGAAGACGGCTCGATTGCCGTGCCGGAGGCGCTTGCCCCGTACATGGGCGGCATCAAGAAAATCGAGAAACAATGAGTCCCATGCGCATCCTGGTCACCAATGATGATGGCATCCACGCCGAGGGCCTCGACATCTGCGAGCAGATCGCGCGCGCTCTTTCCGACGATGTCTGGGTGATCGCGCCGGAATACGACCAGTCGGGCGTCGCTCATTCGCTGACGCTCAACGACCCGCTGCGGCTGCGCCAGGTCGCCGAGCGGCGCTTTGCGGTGCGCGGCACGCCGACCGATTGCGTCATCATGGGCGCGCGGCACGTGCTCAACGGCAAGGGTCCCGATCTCGTCCTCTCCGGCGTCAATCGCGGCCGCAATGCCGGCGAGGACGTGATCTATTCCGGCACCGTGGCCGGCGCCGTCGAAGGCACCGTGATCGGCGTTCCTTCGCTCGCTCTGTCGCAAGCTTATGCGTCGCGCAGCGGCCGCCCGCCCTATTGGGAGACGAGTCTGCGCCATGGGCCCGACATCATCCGCCGCGTCGTCGCCGAAGGCATCCCGCGCGACGTTCTGATCAACGTCAACTTCCCGGACTGTCCGCCGGATGCGGTCAAACGCATTGCCGTCACCACGCAAGGGCGGCGCATGCAGGAGCGGCTGCAAATCGACCAGCGCAAGGACGGCCGCGGCAATCCGTATTACTGGATCGCCTATGTGCGCCACGCCTTCGCGCCGGCGGAACACGGCACCGATCTCGCCGCGCTCGAGGAGCATTGCATCGCGGTGACGCCGCTCAAGCTCGATATGACCGACGAGCCCTATATGACGCAGCTCGCCAAGCTGTTCGAATGAAGGCCGGTCAGTGACGGTCGACCGCGGAGGCGGCGTTGATCGCTTCAGCAAGCGCATCCGCCTGGAACGGCTTCTGCAGCGTCGGGCTGCCGCGATAGGGCTCCGGCACGCCGCGTTGGCCGTAGCCGGTGGCGAACACGAAGGGCACCCCGCGCTCGAGCAGAACCTCGACCACCGGCGAGATCGGCTGACCGTTGAGGTTCACATCGAGGATGGCGATATCGAACTCGCCTTGCCTCGCCAGCGCCACCGCATCCTCGATCCGGCCGGCTTCGCCGGCGAGCGTGTGGCCGAGATCAGCCAGCATGTCCTGGAGCAGCATGCGAATCATCAACTCGTCCTCGACGACGAGGACGCGCTTGCCTGCGGCAGAAATGTCTTCAGACATAGGGGTGGTCCCGTGCCGGCGCCGATACGGAATACTGCAAAGGCCCCGAAGCATCAAATTGCTGACCGGCAGGAGCCTCGCGCCGCATCTCGCCTGTAAGCAGTTCAACGCCGATGGATGCGGTCGGTTCCCCGTTCATTGCACGCATTCGCGCAGAGACGGTGCAAAAAGCAACCTGAAAGTGGTAGAACGTAGGCGTAGACGCGGTGCTGACGCGAGGTCATTTGTGGCCGGGATCGAAGCCGCCGACGTGGAGCGCATGGAATTCCAGCTGGCGCTGCGCCGGCGTGGAATCAGCGATCAGGCCGTGCTGCGCGCCATGGACGAGGTGCCGCGCGAGCACTTTGTCGTTCCGGAATTCATCGACAGCGCCTATGCCGATCGGGCATTGCCGATAGCCTGCGGGCAGACGATCAGCCAGCCTTACGTCGTCGCTTACATGACCGAGCGGCTCGAAGTCGAGCCGCAACACCGCGTTCTGGAAGTCGGCACCGGCTCGGGCTATCAGGCCGCCATCCTCGCGCGGGTCGCCCGCGAAGTGGTGAGCATCGAACGTTATCGCACGCTCGCCGACACGGCGCGCGAGCGCCTCAAGACGCTGGGTTATGCCAATGTCGCCATTCTCGTCGGCGATGGCTTTGGCGGCGCGCCGGAACGGGGACCGTTCGACCGCATCATGGTGACCGCCGCCGCGGAGGAAGTTCCCGGCGCGCTGGTCGAGCAGCTCGGCGAAGGCGGCAAAATGGTGCTGCCGCTTGGTCCGCGCGGCGGCACACAGCACATCGTGAAACTCTCGAAGACGGCCGGCGGATTGGCGCGCGAAAGTCTGATCGCCGTCAGATTTGTGCCGCTGCTGCGCGGTCAGGCGCGCGAGTTGTAACCGTTTTACCACGGTTGAACATTATTAGACTCCGATCCAATCACTTAAAGTCCTGTTTACCCCAACGATGTTTAGTCGCGCCCAGGTCATGTTGCGTTCGAGCGAGTAACCATGTGCGTGTCGCGTCGTTCGGCCTTCGGGCCGCAAGTGGTTGCCATTGCGTTAATCGGATTGGGCGTCGCCGGCTGCACTGATTCCGATCGCTTCACAAATCCCTTCGCTTCCGACAATTCGCGCAACGAGGTGACCGGCTCGCTCCCGCCGGGCGGTTCCGGCCGTATCGAGAGCCGGCCGATGCCGCGTCCCGCCGGCTATTATGCCGAGGGGACCACCGGCACGGCTATGCCGCCGAAATGGACCTGGGAGGGCGGCAAGCCGATCATCGTGGCGCCCGGCGAGACTCTGGAAACGATCTCCCGGCGCCATGGCGTGCCGGTCGGCGCCATCATGGAAGCAAACGGCATCAGCAGCCCGGCGATGGTGCATCCGGGCCAGCACCTGGTGATCCCGCGCTATCGCGGGCCGGCGGCGGCAGCCGCGGTTTCGCCACCGCAGACCGGCATCGCTTCGAACACGCCGACCGTGCCGTCCGGCGCGCCGATCGGTTCGCCGCGGAGCACGCTCGCGGCGGCTTCGAGCGTCCATACTGTTGCCGCCGGAGAGACGCTGCACAGCATCGCGCGCCTTTACGGCAAGCCGGTCATGGCGCTCGCCAAGGCCAACAATATCCGGCCCGATACCATGGTGCGGATCGGCGACCGCATTGTCATTCCGGACGTGAGGCAGCCTGCTGCATCCGCAGTTGCGGCCGCGCCGCGTGTTGAGACCCCCGCGGCGCCGCCCGCGGGCCCGACGCTCGCGACTGCGGAATCCCCGCACAGCGCGCGCCTTGCCACGCCTGCGGCGCAGACGGTCCCGCAGAGCGCGGTCAAGACCGCCGAACCCGCGGGCGGATTGCCATCCTTCCGCTGGCCGGTTCGCGGCCGCGTCATCGCCGGCTTCGGGCCGAAGCCGAACGGCTTGCAGAACGACGGCATCAACCTGGCCGTCCCCGAGGGCACGCCGGTCAAAGCCGCGGAAGACGGCGTCGTCGCCTATGCCGGAAACGAGCTGAAGGGTTACGGCAATCTGGTGCTGGTACGTCACAGCAATGGTTTCGTGACCGCCTACGCGCACGCCAGCGAAATCATGGTCAAGCGTGGCGAGGAAGTGAAACGCGGGCAGGTGATCGCCAAGTCGGGCCAGACCGGCAACGTCACCGCGCCGCAGCTGCACTTCGAGATCCGCAAGGGCTCAACGCCCGTCGATCCGGCGCAATACCTCAACGGGGCGTAAGACAGAGACAACGAGCGACAGAGGACGGATCAGCCGGCTTTCCCCCTGGCGTCCGTCCTCGGTCGTTCCTGGTCCACGCGCACGCCGAGCCGCCCCGCCAAATCCTGCACGTATTGCCACGCCACCCGGCCGGAGCGCGCGCCGCGCGTCGTCGCCCATTCCAGCGCTTCCCGGCGCAACTCCGCCTCGGCGATCCGGATGCGGAAATGGGCGACATAGCCCTCGACCATGGCGAGGTATTCGTCTTGGCTGCAGCGGTGGAAGCCGAGCCACAATCCGAAACGATCCGACAGCGAGACTTTTTCCTCGACCGCCTCGCCGGGATTGATCGCCGTCGAGCGCTCGTTCTCGACCATATCACGCGCCATCAGATGGCGGCGGTTCGACGTCGCGTAGAAGATGACGTTCTCCGGCCGTCCTTCGATGCCGCCTTCGAGCATCGTCTTCAACGATTTATAGGAAGTGTCTTCGGCCTCGAAGGAGAGGTCGTCGCAGAACACGATGAAACGCTGCGGCGCGTGGCGGAGAAAATCCATCAACACCGGCAGTGACTCGATGTCCTCGCGGTGAATCTCGATGAGCTTGAGGCCGGCCGCGTGATGCGCCGCCCCGATCGCGGCATGCGCTGCTTTGACCAGCGAAGACTTGCCCATGCCGCGCGCGCCCCAAAGGAGCGCATTGTTCGCCGGCAGGCCGCGCGCAAAGCGCTCGGTATTCTCGACCAGGAGGTCGCGCACGCGCTCGATGCCCTTGAGGAGCGACATCTCGACACGGTTCACGCGCCGCACCGGATTGAGGCCCCGTTCCTCGGGGTGCCAGACGAAGGCCTCGGCGGCGGAAAAATCCGGCGCCGAGGGGGGTGGCGGCGCCAGGCGCTCCAACGCGTCGGCGATCCGCTCGAGGACCTCCTCGGCGCTGTCGCGAGAAGGGCGTCCTGTGGCCGCCCCGGCAGCCGCCGGCTTCGTCGCCTTGTTCCTGAAATTTGGCGGAGGAGGGGCCATGATCTTACCGCGTCGCTTGCCCCCCACTTAACGGGGTGCCGGAACTCCCGCAAGCGCGCCGTGGCTGACGCGTGCGCGACGTTGCAATTGGGCCAATGGCCGCTATAGTCCGCGGCGATTTCCGGCGCAAAATCGGCCCTTCTTTGCGGCGGCCGGCGCGTCTTGAACGGCCCGCGGAGGAGCAATGCTGATCACGCCCGCATTCGCGCAAGGCTCGCTGTTCGGCGGCGACAGCGGCGGCATGATCACTTCGATGCTGCCGCTGATCCTCATCGTCGTGATCATGTATTTCCTGGTTCTGCGCCCGCAGCAGCAGCGGATGAAGCAGCACAAGGAAATGGTCAAGGCGTTGCGCCGCGGCGACAGCGTGGTGACCAATGGCGGGCTGGTCGGCAAGGTGACCAAGGTCGTCGATGACGATCAGATCGAGGTCGAGATCGCCGACGGCGTGCGGGTGCGGCAGATGCGCTCGATGGTGAGCGAAGTGCGGGCCAAGGGCGAGCCGGTGAAGGACGAGAGCGCCGGCTGATCGCGCGCCGGTAGCGAGGATTATCGTATCCATGTTGTTTTTCACGCGGTGGAAGGCGGCGGGTATCCTGCTCTTGGCGCTCGTCGCGTGTCTGTTCGCCGTGCCGAATTTCTTTTCCGAGAGCACGGTGCGGACCTGGCCGAGCTGGGCGCAGCGTCACATCGTGCTCGGTCTCGATCTGCAGGGCGGCTCGCACCTTCTGCTCGAGGTCGACGCCAACGCCGTGCGCAAGGAGCGCCTGCAGGGGATCAACGATGAAGTGCTGCGCGTGCTGCGCCAGGCGCGGGTTCCGTTTACCGGCCGCGCCGTCCACGGCAACAGCGTTGAGGTGCGCATTACCCGCGATAGCGACGTCGAGACGGCGCTCGGCAAGTTGCGCGAGCTGTCGCAGCCGCTGTCCGGGATCCTCGGCAGCTCGGGACAGCGCAGCATCAACATAACCGAGAGCGGCGGTCTCATCACGCTGACCCCCTCGGACCCAGCGGTCACCGAACGCGTCCGCCAGGCGGTCGATCAGTCGATTCAGATCATCGAGCGGCGCGTGAACGAGCTCGGCCTGGTCGAACCCACGATCCAACGCGAAGGGATCGACCGTATTCTCGTTCAGGTTCCCGGCCTGCAGGATCCGTCGCGGCTCAAGGAGATTCTGGGCAAGACGGCGAAGCTCGATTTCCGCATGGTCGACCAGTCGATGTCGGCGGAGCAGGCGGCGGGGTCGCACGTGCCGCAGGATTCGGAAATCCTCGACGGCGAGAAAGGCCAGAAATTCCTTATCGAGAAGCGCGTGCTCGTCTCCGGCGCCGACCTTACCGACGCGCAGCCCGGTTTCGACCAGCGCAACAGCGAACCGATTGTCAGCTTCCGCTTCAATTCGACCGGGGCGCGCAAATTCGCCGAGGCGACACAGCAGAATGTCGGCAAGCTGTTCGCCATCGTGCTCGACAACAAGGTGATATCCGCACCGGTCATCCGCGAGCCCATTCTCGGCGGTTCGGGGCAGATTTCCGGCAATTTTACCGTCGAGCAGGCGAACGATCTCGCCATCCTGTTGCGCGCCGGCGCCTTGCCGGCCCCGCTCACCATCATCGAGGAGCGCACCGTGGGGCCCGGCCTCGGCCAGGACTCGATCAACGCCGGAGAGCACGCCGCCTATGCGGGCGCCGCGCTCGTCATCCTGTTCATGCTGGTCACCTACGGTTTATTCGGGCTGTTCGCCAATATTGCGGTCGCCATCAACATCGCCATGATCTTCGGCATCCTGTCGGCGCTGAGCGCGACGCTGACGCTGCCCGGGATCGCCGGCATTGTGCTCACCGTCGGCATCGCGGTCGATTCCAACGTCCTCATCTATGAGCGCATCCGCGAGGAGGTTCGCGCCGGCCGCAGCGCGATCAGCGCCATCGATGCCGGCTTCTCCCGCGCGCTCGCGACCATTCTCGATTCCAACATCACCACCTTCATCGCGGCGGCGGTGCTGTTCTATATCGGCACCGGGCCGGTGCGCGGCTTTGCGGTCACGCTCGGCATCGGCATTCTCACCAGCCTGTTCACCGCCTTCACGCTCACCCGGCTGATCGTTGCTTATTGGGTGCGCATGTGGCGGCCGCGCACGGTACCGATCTGAACCATTCGAAAGATTCCCAGTGCGCCTCCTTCGCATCGTCCCCGATGACACCCGATTCGACTTCATGCGCTTTCGGCGCATCAGCTTTCCCGTTTCGGCGCTGCTCTCGATCGTCGCGATCCTGCTCTACTTTTTCCACGGCCTGAATTTCGGCATCGACTTCGTCGGCGGGACCTTGATGGAGGTGGAGACGAAGGCCGGCCCGGCCGACCTCGCGCAAATGCGCTCGACCATCGGTGCGCTGCATCTCGGCGATTTTCAATTACAGCAATTCGGTGCGCCGAACGACGTCCTCATCCGCGTCTCCGAGCAGCCGGGCGGCGACGCGGCGCAGCAGGAGGCGGTGCAGAAAGTGCGGAACGCGCTCGGCGACGCGGTCGAATATCGCCGCGTCGAGGTGGTGGGACCGAGCGTGTCGACCGAGCTCCTCGCTTACGGCACCATCGGCCTCGTGCTCGCCATCGGCGCGATCCTGATCTATCTCTGGTTCCGCTTCGAATGGCAGTTCGCGCTCGGCGCCATGATCGCCAACGTGCACGATTTGGTGCTCACGGTCGGGTTCATGTCGCTGACGCGGGTCGATTTCGATCTCACCAGCATTGCCGCGCTGCTGACTATTCTCGGCTATTCGCTCAACGACACGGTGGTGATCTACGACCGCATTCGCGAGATGCTGCGCCGCTACAAGCGCCTGTCGATGCCCGACCTGCTCAACGCTTCGATCAATGCGACGCTGTCGCGCTCGATCGTCACTCACCTGACCGTGTCGCTTTCGCTCCTGGCTCTGCTCCTGTTCGGCGGCCAGGCCATCCGCAGCTTCACCGCGACGATGATGTTCGGCGTCGTTCTGGTCGGCACCTATACCTCGGTGTTCATCGCTTCTCCGATCCTGATCTATCTCGGCGTCGGCAGGACGCGGCTGGGCGAGGCCGACGAGCCCGAGACGCCACCTCAGGAGCCGAGCGCGGTCGCCAAGGCGCGCCGCTAGTGGAGGCGCCGCATCTGCCGCGCCAGGCGTTGATCGACGCCCATGGCGGCGGCGGGTTCCGCTTCGCCGGCATGTCGCATCGCGGCTCGCTCCTGTGTCTGCCGAGCGGAATCTGGCCCTGGCCGGTCGCAACCCCCGTGGCGCTGACGGATGAGGCGCTGGCGCTCGTCTTTGCCGGTGCCGGCGACTTGGATTTTTTCATTCTGGGCACCGGCGCCGAGCCTTGGATTGCGCCGGATCGCTTGCGCGCTCGGTTTCGCGAAGCGCACATCTCGCTCGACACAATGACCACCGCACCGGCGGTGCGCACCTATAATGTGATGCTGATGGAAGACCGCCGTGTCGGGGCCGGCCTGATCGCCGTGGCGTGATGCTGGTAGACTTCGCCGATGCCGGATCCGTTCGCCTATTGCGCCGACCTCGTTCGGACCGCCGACCGCGACCGCTTCATCGCTTCGCTGTTTGCGCCGGTGGCACAGCGCGGCCCGCTGCACGCGCTTTATGCCTTCAATAGCGAAGTAGCGCGCGTGCGCGAGGTGGCGCGCGAGGCGCTCCCTGGCGAGGTTCGCCTGCAGTGGTGGAGCGAGGTCATCGACGGCGAAAGGCGGGGAGAGGCGCAGGCCAATCCCGTCGCCTCGGCTCTCTTGGCGACGATCGAAAGTCACGGCCTGCCGCCGGCCCGGCTGATCGATCTCATCGAGGCGCGCCGTTTCGACCTCTACGACGAGCCGATAGCGGCGCTTGCCGACCTCGAGCGCTATGCGACCAGGACATCCTCGGCTCTGTTCGCGCTCGCGGCGCAAATCCTTTCCGGGTCGGATGCCGAAGCGGTCGCCGGGCCGGCCGGAATAGCTTACGCGATCACCGGCCTGCTGCGTGTCTTCCCGCTTCACGCGGCGCGCCGTCAGCTTTACGTGCCGATGGAGATCCTGGAGCGGCATCAGGCACATCCGCATGACATATTCGCCGGCCGATCATCGGCCGGCCTTCAGGCGGCGCTCACCGAGTTGCGCGATCTCGCCCGGCAACATCTTCGCGCGGCGCACGCGCATCGGGCGGCGCTGCCGCTGCCGGCAATACCGGCCTTGCTTCCGCTCGCGCCGGTGCGGCCTTTGCTTGACCGGCTGGAGCGTGGCGATCTTTTCGCGCCGGCCGAGCTCGCGCCCTGGCGGCGGCAATGGCTCATCTGGCGCGCAGCGCGAAATCCGGCGCGAATTGCCGGATGACCATATGCTACTCGGCTGCGTGCGGCACTGGCGCACCGATCCAGGTGTCGAGATCGGCGAGAGCGCGCGCACAAACCGCCTGCTTTTTGTGGTCCCGCGCGGTGCGGTGTCCCAGCGGCGGAAACAGACCGAAATTAACGTTCATCGGCTGAAACGAGCGCGGACCGGAATCAATCGCCTCGACATGGCCGCCGGTAATGTGGCCGAGCAACGCGCCATGCGCGGTGGTCGGCGGCGGCAGGCGCGGCGCTTCGCCACGCCGCTCGGCCGCGGCAAACGTACCGGCGAGGAGGCCGATCGCCGCCGATTCCACATAACCTTCGCAGCCGGTGATCTGCCCGGCAAAGCGCAACCGCGGCATCGTCTTGAGCCGGAGCGTCTCATCGAGAAGCTTTGGCGAATTGAGGAAGGTGTTGCGGTGCAGGCCGCCGAGCCGGGCGAACTCCGCCTCGCCGAGGCCGGGAATGGTGCGGAAGATGCGCACCTGTTCGGCGTGCTTCAGCTTGGTCTGGAATCCGACGATGTTGAACAGCGTGCCGAGCTTGTTGTCCTGCCGCAGCTGCACCACGGCGTAGGGCTTTACGCCCGGTTGATGCGAATCGGTGAGGCCGAACGGCTTCATTGGGCCGTGACGCAGCGTTTCGCGACCGCGCTCGGCCATCACCTCGATCGGCAGACAGCCATCGAAATAGGGCGTCGCCGTTTCGAAATCACGGAACGCGATCTTCTCGCCGGCGAGCAGCGCATCGACAAACGCTTCGTATTGCGTGCGCGTGAGCGGGCAATTGATGTAGTCGGCGCCGGAGCCTGCCGGCCCCGCTTTGTCGTAGCGCGACTGGAACCAGGCGACGTCGAAATCGATCGTCTCGCGGTGCACGATCGGGGCGAGGGCATCGAAGAAAGCGAGCGCGGCCTCGCCGGTGAGCGCGCCGATGGCATCGGCAAGCGCCGGCGCGGTGAGCGGGCCAGTGGCGACAATGATGCTGTCCCAGTCCGCCGGCAGGGAGAAAACTTCCTCGCGGCGGATATCAATCAGCGGCTCGCCCGCAAGCGCCGCGGTAACGGCCGCGGCAAAGCCATCGCGATCGACGGCGAGCGCGCCTCCCGCCGGCAGCTTGTGGGCATCGGCCGCACGCATCACCAGCGAGCTAAGCCGCCGCATCTCCGCGTGCAGGAGACCGATCGCGCTCGCCCCGGCGTCGTCGGAGCGGAACGAATTCGAGCAAACGAGCTCGGCGAACTGCCCGGTCTTGTGCACGGCGGTCGCGCGCAGCGGCCGCATTTCGTGCAGCACCACCGGTACGCCGCGGCGCCCGATCTGCCAGGCGGCCTCCGAACCCGATAAGCCGCCGCCGACGACGTGGACCGGCGATATGGGATGCGTCATAATTTCGAAATTAGGCATACCGGGTCGCCCGGGCAACATGGACCGGGTCCTTGCGCCGAGGAGTGATGCACGATGTCGAGCCGCGACCTACTAGTGTTTGCCGCTGTATTTGCCGTCGCAACGACTGTCCTTTCGGGTCAATCTCTCGCCGAGGTGCTCAAACGAGAGCCGCCAATGGGGCAGCTGCGTGAAGGCCAGGTCGTGCTGGTCGATGACGGCTCATGTCCGGCCGGGCAAATCAAACAGGTCACTGGCGGCAATCACGTGAAAGCGGGGGGTTTCAAGCACATTGTACGGACCCGGACATGCATTCCGAGATAAGGGCTTCAGGTGTTCGGTTGGCCGGCGACTGAGCCTCTGCTATAGCCGCACAAACCCTGCCGTTTGATCCGGCGTGAGGCTTGGTATGTCCGTTGACGCCGATACCGTCCGCCGCGTGGCACATCTCGCGCGCATTGCGGTCGCCGAGGACGAGGTGGAGCATCTTCGTGGCGAACTCAACGCCATCCTTGCCTTCGTCGAACAGCTCGCAGCGGTCGATGTCGAGGGTATCGAACCGATGACCTCGGTCACGCCGATGGCGATGAGAATGCGCAAAGACGAGGTCAGCGACGGCGGCATTGCCGATGCCGTCATGGCCAACGCCCCGGCGCGGGAGGATCATTTCTTCCTGGTTCCCAAAGTGGTGGAATGATGTGCATCGCCTGTCAGCAGGACTTCATGTGGCTTGCTTATCTTGAGAGCCGCGGTCTCATCGGGCCGGATGGGCGTGCAACCGAGCCGGCGCCGGCTACCTTTGCGGATCAGCCGCTAACGCCGCCGGCAGAAGATAGCGGTGAGCCCGCGGACAAGAGCAAATTTTCCTGTGACGATCCGACAGCCGGATGATCGATCTCACCTCGCTAACGCTGGCGCAGGCGCGCGACGCGCTGCGGCGGAAGGAGTTTTCCGCAACCGAACTCGCCGATGCGCATCTTGACGCAGTGGCGAACGCACGCGCCCTGAACGCCTTCGTGCTGGAGACGCCGGATCGCGCGCGCGAGATGGCACGCGCCTCCGATGGAAGACTGGCGCGAGGGGAGGGTGGTCCGCTTGAAGGGCTGCCGCTCGGCGTCAAGGATCTGTTCTGTACCGCCGATGTCGGCACCACGGCGAGCTCGCGCATTCTGGAAAACTTCGTTCCGCCATACGAATCGACGGTGACCGCAAACCTGTGGCGCGACGGCGCAGTGTTGCTGGGGAAGCTCAACAATGACGAGTTCGCCATGGGCTCGTCGAACGAGACATCCCATTTCGGCCCCGTCATCTCGCCCTGGCGCCGGCACGGCTCCGACGCCAAGCTGGTGCCCGGCGGCTCCTCGGGCGGCTCGGCGGCGGCGGTTGCGGCCAGTCTCTGCGTCGGCGCTATGGGTACCGATACCGGCGGCTCGATCCGTCAGCCGGCGGCATTTTGCGGCATCGCCGGGATCAAGCCGACATACGGCCGCTGCTCGCGCTGGGGGATCATCGCGTTCGCCTCCTCGCTCGACCAGGCGGGGCCGTTCGCGCGCACGGTGCGCGATTGCGCGATACTGCTGCGATCCATGGCCGGCCTCGACCCGAAGGACACGACCTGCGTCGACCTGCCAGTGCCGGACTACGAGAAATCGGTCGGCGCCTCGATCAAGGGCAAGCGCATCGGCGTTCCCAAGGAATACCGCATCCCGGGGATGGCGAACGAAATCGAGACGCTATGGCAGCGCGGCGCGCAATGGCTGAGCGACGCCGGCGCCGAAATGGTCGAGATTTCGCTGCCGAACACGAGACACGCCTTGGCGGCCTACTACATCGTCGCGCCGGCGGAGGCCTCGTCCAATCTCGCGCGCTATGACGGCGTCCGCTACGGGCTACGCGTTTCGGGCAGCGACACCATCGACATGTATGAGCGCACGCGCGCCGCCGGTTTCGGCGAGGAGGTGCGGCGGCGAATCATGATCGGCACTTATGTGCTCTCGGCGGGTTATTACGATGCCTATTATCTCAAGGCGCAGAAGGTGCGCACGCTGATAAAACGGGACTTCGAGACGTGCTTTGCCGCAGGCATCGACGCCGTGCTGACGCCGACGACGCCGTCGGCCGCTTTTGCCATCGGCGAAAAGGGCCGAGCCGATCCGGTCGAAATGTATCTCAACGACGTGTTCACGGTGACGGTGAACCTGGCCGGATTGCCCGGCATTTCGGTGCCGGGCGGTCTCGACGCCCAGGGCCTGCCGCTTGGCTTGCAATTGATCGGGCGGCCGTTCGAGGAGGAGACGTTGTTTGCCCTCGCAGAGGTGATCGAACAGGCGGCCGGGCGGTTTGTTCCGCAGCGGTGGTGGCAGCGCTCAGCGCCATGATCCGGCCATGACTCCCGCGGCCTTCGAGCGTTCGCTGGGGCAAGAGAAACCACCAGCCGGACTTTCCCCGGCGCTGACCGCGCTGTGGTGGCTTGGAAAAGACGGCTGGGACAAGGCGCACGAGCTAGTGGCGAACGAAGATGGCGCGGACTG